>Ga0187893_10001112_pt1 | contig 67166 bp, 57 predicted proteins | sample MA1701074metaG_FD_139574 | JGI IMG/M metagenome (GOLD analysis project Ga0187893, IMG submission 139574) | White microbial mat communities from a basaltic lava cave in the Kipuka Kanohina Cave System on the Island of Hawaii, USA - MA170107-4 metaG ...
CCGGGGTCGCTGTTCTCGGTGGAAGTCGACAACACGCATCCGGTGGCGCGCACGTTCGTGGCACCCACGCCGGCGGTGTGGTTCGAGAACGGGCCGGCGTTCGATGTCACCGATCCGTCCCGCGCGTCGGTCGTCGCCAAGTATCCGGCGAACGGCAGTGCGCTGCTCTCCGGCTGGCTGCTCGGCCCCGAAAAGATCAACGGCAAGGCCGCGCTGGTGGACGTCTCGCATGGCCGCGGCCACGTGATCCTGTTCGGGTTCCAGCCGCAGTACCGCGGCCAAACTGAGGCCACCTATCCGTTCATCTGGGGAGCGATACTTCGCTCCAGCCTGTCTCCCTGAGCATCCAGCAGCATGGCGTTCTCACACGGAAGACGCGGATGACACGGAAACTGCACGGATGCTGCGACAACAAGAAACTTGTTCAGGGCTCGAGATTCAGGACTGAGTTCCGACTCCTCAACGAGTTGTTGGCAGGATCCGCGCAGTGTCGGCGTCTTCCGTGTCATCCGTGTGAGAGCGATTCCGGGACCAGGCCAGTCATGGAGTCAGTCGCGGCCTCGTCGCCAGGATCTCCGGCAATCCTGCTTGCTTGAGAATCCCGTTCATGGGCGCGAGATGCGACGTCATCGTGACGCGCAGCTTGGCCAGCTCCTTGTCCAGCTGGACGCTGAGCACGTCGAACACCTGCACCGTCTGCGCGGTCGGCCGGCCGTCTGAGCTGCCGGCCACTCCGAGCAGCGCGCCGATCTTGTTGTTGAGCCGGATCGGGTAGTTGAGCGGGTCCTGTCCCGAACGGCTTTTCGTCTGGTAGATCGAGTCTTCGATGACCGCGATTTCCGGCAGCAGCGCGTTGGCGTGCTGGTCGAACGCCATTCTCGAATCGCCGCTGAGCCTGCCCTGGCGATCGGCGACTTCACCGCGCACGTGGCGCACCGACGCCACCGCCTCGTTCGCCTGGCTGAACCGGTTCGACACCCGCTGGAGGAACCGGAACTGCTCGGCGTACGACTGCGCCGACACGTTCACGCGCGGGTCCGGCAGCAGCCTGAACTTCTCCGTGCCCACGATGCGGCCGTTGACCGCGACGCGCACCTGGTACGTACCCGGCGGCACCATGATGCCCTGCGCGCCCGCGGCCCACAGGATCATGCCGCGGAACGCAAACGGCGCCGCGAGACGCATGTCCCAGCCGAAGGTATTGATGCCGCGCCGGTTCGGCGCGCGCGGCGGCGACGTCGGGCGGAACCCCGGCTCGAACAGTGGCGGCGGCTCCGGGATGCGCAGCAGCCGGGTCACGCTGTCCTCCGACAGGCCCAGTCCGCGCAGCGAGTCGCTCCGCACGCGGCGCCGCTCGATGGCCGCCAGCGAGTCCGCCACCTGAATCGAATCCTGCTTGCTGCTGAACACGCGCAGCGCGTTGCCCGCCGAGTCGAGGATGCTGAGCGTGACTTCCTGGTTGGCGTCCTTGAGCCAGTACTGGACCTGCGGCCCGTTCGGCGGATTGCCGGCCGTCGGATTCACGGGCGGTCCACCCTGCCCCCCACCGCCGCCCCCGCCGCCCCCGCCGCCCCCGCCGCCGCCACCACCGAATCCACCGCCGAACGTCACGCGCACGACATCGCGCGGCTTGAAGAGGAGCGCGTTGGCGTTGACCGCGGCGTCCGTCAGTTGGCGCAGCGTCGAGATGTTGTCCATCACGTAGAAGCCGCGGCCATGCGTGCCGATGATGACGTCGCCGGTCCTGATGGCGAGGTCGTGCACCGGGACGTACGGCAGGTTGAGTCGCAGCGACTGCCACGTGCGGCCGTCGTTCTGCGAGAACCACACGCCGCGCTCGGTGCCGGCGAACAGGAGGCCCTTCTTTTCGGGATCCTCGCGCACCACGCGCGTGAACTCATTGGGCGCGATGCCGTTGTCGATGCGCGTCCAGGTGACGCCGCAGTCGGCGGTCTTCCAGAGGTACGGCTTGTCGTCGTCCAGCTGGTAGCGGTTGCCGGCGAGGTACGCGATGCATTCGCCGAACTTCGACGCGTCCACGCTCGAGACGCGCGTGAACTTCTGCATGTCCTTGGGCGTGACTTCCACCCAGTTGGTGCCCGCGTTCTTCGTGAGCCAGACGCGGCCGTCGTCCGTCCCGGCCCAGATGTAGCCCTGCCGCACCGGCGACTCGGCCAGCGCGAATACCACGCCGTAGTACTCCACGGACGTCTGGTCCAGCGTGATGACGCCGCCTGAGTTGCCCTGGGTGGTCGGGTCGTTGTAAGAGAGATCCTTCGACAGGACCGTCCAGCTCTGGCCGCCGTTGGTGGTACGGTGCACGTGCTGCGACCCGATGTAGACGGTGTTCGAGTTGTGCGGGCTGACGATGATCGGGAACGTCCACTGGAATCGGTACTTCAGGTCGCGCGCCGGGTGGCCCATCGGGTTGTCGGGCCACGCGTTGATGTTGCGCTCCATGTCGAGGCGCATGTCCTTGCGCGTCAGGAAGCCGCCGTAGCTCCCTGCATAGACGATGTCCGGGTCGTCGTGCCGCGTGGCGATGTAGCCGCTCTCGCCGCCGCCGGCGTCCTGCCAGTCGTTGATCGTGATCGCGCCGTTCTTGCGGCTCGGCCCGCAGAGCGTGGAGTTGTCCTGCTGCGCGCCACAGATCTTGTACGGGAAGTGGTTCGTGGTGATCACGTGGTAGAACTGCGCGGTCGCGTAGTCCTGCTCGGTCCAGGTGCGGCCGCCGTTGGTCGTGACCGCGGCGCCGCCGTCATCTGCCTCGATGATCCTGTCCGGGTTGTCCGGCGCGATCCACATGTCGTGCGAGTCACCGTGCGGGATGCTCTGCGTGCGAAACGTCCTGCCGCCGTCGGTCGACCGGTGCAGTTGCACGTTGTTGACCCACACGATGTCCTGGTTCTTCGGGTCGGCGTGGAGCTTCATGTAGTACCAGGCGCGCTGCGTCAGCGAGCTGGAGCTGTTGGTGCGCGTCCACGTGGCGCCGGCGTCGTCGCTGCGGTAGACGCCGCCTTCGCCGGCCTCGATGATCGCGTACACACGGTTCGAGTTGGCGCCGGACACGGCGATGCCGATGTTGCCCCACACGCCGGCGGGCAGTCCCGGGTTGCGGGTTATTTCCGTCCACGTGTCTCCGCCGTCCGTGGTCTTGAAGAGCCCTGACCCCGCGCCGCCGGACCACAGCATCCATGGATGGCGGCGCACCTGCCAGAGGCCGGCGTACAGCACCATCGGGTTGTTCGGATCCATCACGAGGTCGACGACGCCGGTGGAGTCGTTGCGAAAGAGGATCTTCTGCCATGTCGCGCCGCCGTCGCGCGAGCGGTACACGCCGCGGTCGGGGTGCGCGCCGAACACGTGACCCAGCGCGCCGACGTACACGAGGTCGGGGTTCGTCGGGTGCACCACGATGTCGCCGATGTGCTTGGTGTCGGCGAGACCCACGAGCTTCCACGTGCGGCCGGCGTCCGTCGTCTTCCACACGCCGTCGCCGTGCGCCACGTTGCCGCGCACCGGGTACTCGCCGCCGCCGACGTACACGATGTCCGGGTTCGACGGCGCCACCTCGACCGCGCCGATGGTGCCGCCGAAATAGCGGTCCGACATGGGCGCCCATGACTGGCCGCCGTCCGTCGTCTTGAAGACGCCGCCGCCGGTGGTACCCATCCAGTACTCGTTGGGCCGCGCCACGCTGCCGGACACGGCGACGGACCGGCCGCCTCGATACGGGCCGATCTCCCTCCACCTTACGCCTGAGAGCGCGAGTGAGTCGTACTGGGCGGCGGCGGGAGCCGCGAGGAGCGATACGAGCAGGAGGTAGCGGCGCATTTCTTTGCGAGTGGAGGTGGACTGTCCAATGTCTCCCTGCCGCAAGCACAATGGCAACCCGAGAGTGCCGGCCACATGCGCATTGGCCAACTGCCTCACGCGGATGACTTCGATTGGAACCGGATCGGCCAATGAGCAAGGAGCCTCCACGCTCATGGAGAGAAACAACAATTCCTTGTTTCAACTGCACGGGCGGGCAGGATTCCAGGCCCATGGAGCGATCCATGCCTTTCCGTGTCATTCGTGTGAGCCGTTGCCATTGGAGAGAATGGGGGCAGATTCCCGTGAGGTGACGCCGCCTGACTTGTCCTGCCTCGAACCGGATGCGATCAATGACCTCCCGCCTTCTCGCGCTCTCGTCGTTCCTGATCCTCGCCGCCTGCGCCAAGGACCAACCGGCCGTCAGCGCCGATCCCAAAGTCGGTGAGACCATGGGAATGAACGTCCCAGAGTCCGTGCGCTACGACGCCGAGCTCGACGTCTACTACGTGGCCAACATCAACGGCAACCCGAACCAGAAGGACAACAACGGGTTCATCGCGCGCGTCCGCGCCGACAGCACCAGCGTCGTGACGATGCTGGTCGAGGGCGGGCAGAAAGGCGCCACGCTCCACGCGCCCAAGGGCATGGCGCTGCGCGGCGACACGCTGTTCGTCACGGACATCGACGTCGTCCGGATGTTCAATCGCCGCACCGGCGCCACGATCGGCGTCGTCAACCTCGCGCCGCAAAAGGCGACGTTCCTGAACGACGCCGCGTCCGGCCCCGACGGCGTGTACATCACCGATACCGGCATCCGGTTCGACGACAAGGGCGGCATGACGCACCCCGGAGTGAACCGGATCTTCAAGCTCGCCGGCCGCACCGTCACCGAGGTGGCGCGTGGCGATTCGCTCTACAACCCCAACGGCATCGCCTGGGACGAGGCCAACAAGCGCTGGATCCTGGCGCCGTTCGGCTCGATGAACATCCAGACGCTCGCCGCCGGCCAGAAAACGCCCGCGCTGCTCACTACCGGACCGGGCGGCTACGACGGCGTCGAGGTGCTGGCCAACGGCAACGTGCTGGTGACCAGCTGGACCGACTCGACCGTGTGGATCGCGCACGGCGGCACGCACATGATGCCGCTGATCAAGAACGTCAGCGCGCCGGCGGACATCGGCGTCGACACGAAGCGCAATGTGGTTGCCGTGCCGCGCTTCAACGACGCCAAGGTCGAGTACTACAGGATTCCGTAGCGTCCCGTGACCCAGGCAATGCGGACAACGCTGTCGCTGGCCCTGCTGCTGCTGGCCACCGAGGCAGCGGCCCAGACGAACCGGCGCCTCGCCCTCGTCGGCGGCACCTTGATCGACGGCACCGGCAGCCGCCCGATCCGGAACTCGGTGGTTCTCATCGACGGCGAGCGCATCGCGTCGGTCGGCACAGTGGCGTCGCTCCCGGTCCCGGCGGGCTACACCGTGATCTCCACGGACGGCATGAGTGTCCTGCCGGGCCTCTGGGACATGCACGTGCACACGATGATCAACGGGCACGCCGACTACGCCCACTGGGACAGCACTTACACCAACAAGAAGGACGGCGTCCTTCGCGACGTGATCATGCCGGCGTCCGCGAAACAGCTGCTGATGGCGGGGGTCACGAGTGCGCGCGACCTCGGCGCGCCGCTCGACGAGAGCATCGCGCTCAAGCGGGCGATCAACACGGGCCGCATTCCGGGCCCGACGTTGTACGTCTCCGGCCCGTTCATCCAGCACGCCCCCTACCCCAACACCGAGTACTTCCGTTGGGGCGTGAGCGGCCCGGACGACGCGCGCGCCAAGGTGCGCCGGCTCGCCGATGCGGGCGTCGACGTGATCAAGCTCATCGACCAGGACGAGATGACGATGGACGAAGTGCGCGCCGTGGTCGACGAGGCCCACCGGAGGCGGCTGCCGGTGGTGGCGCACTCGCACCGGCCCGAGGAAATCCGGCGCGGGTTGCTCGCCGGCGTCGACAACTTCGAGCACACCGGGCTGGCCACCGCGCCCGAGTACCCACCCGACGTGATCACCATGCTGCGCGAACGCACGGCGCGCGGCGCGGCGGGCCCGCTCTTCTGGACGCCGACGATCGAAGGACTGTTCAACTACGAGTACGTTCGCGACAACCCCGAGCACATCGACGACACCGCGTGGCACGACGGCCTGCCGGCGGGCATCGTCCAGGACATCCGCCGGTCACTGCGCTATCCGGAACGCCTGCCTTACTTCCAGGCCACGCCCAGCCGGCGGCCGACGCTGGAACGCAAGTTCAACCAGTTGCGCGAGTCGGGCGTCACGCTGCTCATCGGCACCGACGCCGGCATCCCGATGAAGTTCCATTCGCAGGCCACGTGGCACGAGCTGGACATCTGGGTCAACCGGCTCGGCGTCGATCCGATGTTCGCGATTCGTGCGGCCACTTACTGGCCGGCCGTCGCCATGCGAGTCGAGCGCGACGTGGGCACGGTCACCGAGGGCAAGTACGCCGACGTCATCGCGGTGAAGGGCGACGTGCTGCGGCACATCAACCTGCTCTCGCGCGTCGACCTCGTGATCAAGCGCGGCACGCGGTACAAATGACACGTGGGCCCTGAGATCGTTCCTCAGGGCCCACGTGCCGCCAAGTACCTGCGATGACCCGGCGCGGGCAGGCCGCCGAGTCCGTATCAAGCGCTAGGGCACGAGCTTCTGCAGTTCGGCCGGCACCTTCATGCCGCCGATGGTTCCCGCATCCGTGCCGAACCAGATGATCTTGCTGAGCCGATCGAACGTCATGTGCCGGATCGTGCTGTTCCGCGCCCCGTTCGCCGGAATCGGCACTGACGCCACGAACTGCTTGGTCTTGGAATCGAACGCCACCAGCCGGTTCGGCTGGACGATGCCGGTCTCGGCGAGCCACAGGCGATCCTGGTCGTCCACCGTCATGGCGTAGGGCTGCGAGCCCGGGCCTGAGGGCAGCGGCCACTCTTCCACGGCGCCGGTCTTGGGATCCAGCTTGGCCACAAAGCCGCGCGAATAGTCGCCGTACCACACCATGCCGTCGGACGTCAGGGCGATGCGACGGCCGCGGGCGCGTTCGTTGGGAAGCACGTACTCCTTGTACTCGAGCGTCTTGGGATCGATGGTGCCGATGCGGTTGGTGGCGAACAGGTTGAACCACGGCTGGCCGTTCTTGTCGACCACGATGCCGTAGGGGTTCGACCGCGGCTGCGACGGCCGCCACAGCTTGATCTCACCCGTGTTGCGATCGAACCGGCCCACGCGCTGCGTCTGCTGCGCGGTGAACCACGCGACACCGTCCTTGCCCCAGATCATCGTGTGCGGATCGCGCACGGTGCTGTCCGGCATCATGAACGTCTTCAGCTCGCCGGTCTCGGGGTTCAGGTTCACGATGCGGCTGTTGCGATTGCCGGTGTACCAGATGCCGCCGCGCTCGTCGATGTTGATGTTGTGCGGGTTGGTCCCCGCGTCGATGGAGTAGCGCTTGAACTCGCCGGTCTTGGGGTTCAGGTAGGCGACGTAGTTCGTCGACTGGCCCACGAACCAGACCTTGCCGTCCGGCGCGATGACCGGGTCGCGCGTCCGGCCGCGATCTTCCCACGGCGCGAGCCATTCCTTGGGGTCGAGCGGATTCTCCTGCGCAGCCACAGGGGCGGCAAGAGCCAGTGCAAGGGATGCAACGCGAAACGCTGTCATGATGTCATACCTTGGGTGGAAGGAATACGCCTTTAGGTTTACGCGCCGCCCGTCCAAACCGCTAGCCGCGGGCGTTGCCCCGGCGACGCGCAGGCGGCAAACTCGATACCCCATTCCATTCGTCGGTTTCCATGCGCATCGCCCGACCCGTCAGCATTGCCCTGCTCGCGGCCATCGTGCCGGGAGCAGCGTCTCCCCAGGGCACGCCGCGTCCGGCAGCCGCGGCGGCCAACGACGCCATCCGGATTCCGTTCGAGACCTACAAGCTCGCCAACGGGCTCACGGTCATCCTCTCCCCGGACCGGTCCGTCCCACGCGCCACGGTTGACGTCTGGTATCACGTGGGCTCCAAGAACGAGGCGCCCGGCAAGACGGGCTTCGCCCACCTGTTCGAGCACGTGATGTTCACCGGTTCGGGCCATGCGCCGTACCCGCTGCACGACAACCTCACGGGCGGCGTCGGCGGCAGCAACAATGGAAGCACCACCGAGGACCGCACCAACTACTACGAAACGATCCCGTCGAACTATCTCGAGTCATCGCTCTGGCTCGAGGCCGATCGCATGGGCTTCCTGCTCGACAAGCTCGATTCGGCCAAGTTCGTCGCGCAGCGCGACATCGTGCAGAACGAGCGGCGCCAGTCGGTGGAGAATCAGCCGTACGGCCGCTTCTTCGAGCTGCTGCGCGTGGGCCTGTACCCTGACAGCAACCCGTACTCGTGGCCGGTGGTGGGGTACATGTCGGACCTCCAGCGCGCCGGCGTCGAGGACGTGAAGAGTTTCTTCCGGCTCTACTACGCGCCGTCCAACGCGTACCTCGCGGTCACCGGCGACTTCGAGACGGCGCAGGTGAAGCAGTGGATCGCGAAATACTTCGGCGACCTGCCGCGCGGCGCCGCGATCAAGCGTCCAGCCGCGACGCCACCGCGGGTCACCAGCGAGCGTCGCCTCGTCTACGAGGACCGCGTCCAGATCCCCCGGCTGTACATCGCGTGGCCGACCGTCGGGGTGAAGCACGACGACTCGCGCGCGCTCGACGTGCTGACCCAGGTGCTCACGGGGTCGCGCACCGCGCGGCTCACCAAGGCGCTCGTCTACGACGCGCAGTCAGCCGCGAGCGTGCAGGCGTTCCAGAACAGCTCCGAACTGCTCGGCGAGTATGCGCTGATCGTCGTGCCGCGACCCAACAACTCGCTGACGTCGATCGAGACCGCCATCGACTCCGTGCTCCAGCGCATCAAGCGCGAGGGACCGACGGCTGCCGAGATGGAGCGCGCGCTTGCTCGGGCCGAGTTCGCTTTCGTGTCCGCGCTCGAGACGAACTTCGGCAAGGCCGAAACGCTGCTCGATGGCGCGGTCTTCCACGGCGACCCGGGCCAGTACCGCACCGAGCACTCCAGGATCAAGTCCGTGAGGGCGGCCGACGTGAAGCGCGTCGCCAACACGTACCTCGGCGCGGGGCGCGTGGTCCTGAGCATCGTGCCGACTGGCAAGGTTGACATGGCCGCGCGCCCCGAGCTGAGCAAGAAAGTCACGGTGGGCGCGGACGGCGGACACTACACGATCGAGGGGCGGCAGCCATGAACACCGTTTCCCGTACCCGGCAGCGGCTCCGCCGCTGGTCCGTACTCGGCCTGCTGGCAGGCGCATCGGCCGGCGCGCAGGCGACCAAGCAGGCGCCTGCGAAACTCGACCGCAACGTCGTTCCTGCCGCGGGCAAGGCGCCCGAGCTGCGCGTGCCGACGTGGACGCGCACGACGCTCGCCAACGGCGCCGAGCTGGTGGTGTCCGTGAAGCGTGGACTGCCGCTCGTGACCGTCAACTTCAGCTTCCTCGGCGGCGCGAGCCAGTACGAGGACCCCGCCAAAACGGGCGTCGCGTCGTTGGCGGCGCAGATGCTGCGCGAGGGCACGACAACGCGCAGCGGCGACCAGTTTGCGGACGCCGAGCAGCTGCTGGGCACCAGCCTGTCCGCCAGCGTCGGTAACGAGAGCGGCTCGATGGGCTTTACGGCGCTCACGTCGAGGCTCGACGGCGCGCTCGAGTTGTCGGCCGACATGCTGCTCAACCCGACGTTCCCCGCGGACGCCCTCGAGCGACTCCGCGCCCAGCGCCTCGTGGCGCTCACCACGGCCCGCGACCAGGTGGGCGCCATCGCCAACACCGTGTTCGCCAAGGTCCTCTACGGCGACGAGCATCCGTTCGGGCGCGTCGTTACCGAGCCGAGCCTGAAGGCGATCACGCGTGACGACGTCGTGGCGTTCCACCGGGCGTACTTCCAGCCGGGCCGGGCGGTCATCACGGTCGTCGGCGATGTCGATCCGGCGCGCGTGCGCGCGTCCGTCGAGAAAGCATACGCCAACTGGGCTAAGGCGGGCGAGCGTCCGACGTTTGCGTATCCGGCGACGCCGGCACAGTCGCCCACGACGATCTGGCTCGTCGACAAACCCAAAGCGGCGCAGACGCAGTTCGCCCTCGGCCTCCCCGGCCCGCCGCGCAGCACCGAGGACTACTACGCCCTTGCCGTGATGAACCGGATACTGGGCGGGCACTTCCAGTCGCGACTCAACTACCTGATTCGGGAAGTGAAGGGCTACAGCTACGGCGTCAGTTCCTCGTTTGCGTATGGCCGCGGGCCCGGAGCGTTTCGCGCCGGCGGCGCGGTGTCGACGCCAAAGACGGACAGCGCCCTGATCGACTTCATGGCCGAGCTGCGCAGCGTGCAGGGTGGCCGCCCGTTCACGAGCGAGGAGCTGTTTCAGGGCAAGGACGGCCTGGTCCAGAGCCTGCCCGCGCAGTTCGACCGCGTGAACGGGATCGCGATCTCGATCGCGAACATCTACGTGCAGGGCCTGCCGGAGACGTATTACCAGGATCTTCCGAAGAACATCGCGGCGGTAACGTCCGACGACCTCGTGCGCGTGGCGAAGAAGTACATCGACCTCGAGCGCCTCAACATCGTCCTGGTCGGCGACCGCGCGGTGATCGAAGAACCGCTGCGCAAGCTGAACATCGGGCCGATCGTGCTGCTGGATCTCGACGGGAAGCGGGTTGCGAGTCCCGCAGTTCCGTAGGCGTTACACGTTCCTTAGGGGCGATCAAACTGGAACACGGCGCGGTTGTAATCTCCCCTGATATCGTACACGCGGACGGACTGTCTGTCCTCCGGAACGACTGCCCTGAAACGGGTCCATATGGTCAGCACTGAATCCGCGATCGAGGTAACGGCAGTTTCGATCCGCGGATGATTCGACGCTTCAAAGGTTGAATCCGGCACGCCGTTTCTTCGCAACTCCATGTCAAACCCGATGGCGACGCGCCCGCCCTGAAACAGGCGCAAGGTTCCGTGGAGAACCACGTACTCTACGGCGACACTATCGAGCGTGACCCATGAATCGAAGGCGGCTGGCACCGGGTCGCCGTTGACGGCTGTCAGCGTGAACTCCTCGGCACGCGTTGGGCCAACAAGGCTGCACGACGCCAGGAGGATCGACAGCGCTACTGGGGTCAGTATTTGTCTCGAGCTCCGCAAAGGCCGCACCAATCCACCCCCGCAATGCTACTGGTCAAAGCACTCGCCAGCCTCTTCCTGAACGGTGACGTGCTTGGACATGGCCCAAATATCGACGCCCAGGATCTCGTTTCGCACTCTCAGATTCAGAGCAAAGGTGCTGGTCCGCGACAGGTATAGATCGGCATTCGTTCCGACCACAGAGCCATCAATAGACCACTCATACACCGCTTCCGGAATGTTCGTGCCGCTGTACCAGTGGCACGTGGCGCCGGGCTCCATGAGCTCCGTGCCCGCGATGCTCGCAAAATTATGAAGGGAGTCCTGGTTCCGGAGGGTTCGCCGGAGGAGTGGAACGTTCGTGACATCCACCAGCCACCCAGCCTGATTGTACAGCCAATACTGCAGTGCATCGAGGCTGCTAAAAACGCCGATGTGCTGCCAGTGTGCCGGCGGAGGAAACGACTTCCAGACCAATGCCTCGGCGAACAACAAACCGATGGCGTACACGTCGGCCGAGCCGGAAAGAAGCTGAAGGACCGGGCTCCCGCTGTCGCCGTTCCCGACCCCACTCCCAAGCGGGAATTCGGCCACGGCGGCACATATGTGCCGGTACACGCCATAGCTCACCAAAGCGCATGGATATAGAACCGTGCCATCCCGTCGCCCGCTTTGACCGGTGAAGAAACTGACGCTCTGTCCTTCCCAAGGGATTCCAGTTTGCACGACCGTGCGTCGACCAGCTTGGGCGGCGGTGGTCACCGCGTGCATCGTCGCCACGAGCGCTGGCGCCCAGGACGGCGGTTCCGCGCTTGCACTGCGCGATGCGTTTCTGGTCGCACCAGTGACCGCAGTTCCACCGCTGACGGCGGTGAGCGACTCGGCGGAGACCTTGGTCAGGGCCGGATGGTGGGCGTACTACTTCCACGAGCCGCTGCGCACCAACACGGGCCTGACCGTTGTGCGGCCCCTCGCGAACGACTCATACTGGGCGCTGTCGGTCATCCACAACGAACCCCCGTGCCGCGGTTGCTCACGTTGGTTCCTGGCCGCTGTCGAATGGCAGCGCCCGGTGACAGGGCTGTTCGCCGTTCGCGCAGCTTTCGGCTTCGGCTGTCCCGTCGTATTGAACGCGTCGTCATCCACTTCTGTGTCCGTTACCCTGCCCGTGCTTGTGCGCAATGAGCATGCGTACGTGGGCGTTTTCCCCGGCGTCGCCTTGGCCGGCATCTCCACCGCGACCGTTGAATCCCGCGGCGTGCGACCGACCCTCGGCGCCGCGGCCGGAGTTCGCGGCAAGCAGCTCGATTTCGGCATAGGAGCCCAGGGCGTCATGTTACGAACGACGGCGCCGGTCTACGGAATTACGATCAGCTGGCACAGATCCCGCGGCAACTAAGGGCGCCGAGAACGGTTCCTTGGAGCGCGACGAACGTCGGTGCACCGCGCAAGCGTTCCCGATCGTGCTGCTGGATCTCGACGGGAAGCGGGTTGCGAGTCCCGCAGTTCCGTAGGCGCTACGGACCCTCCAGCTCTTCAATCCGCCGCGGCCAGTCCTGGCGCAATAGCCGTGACAGCCCACGGTCGGCCAGCAGCCGTCCGTCAGTCTGGCAGCGCGGGCAGTAGTTCGTTTCGTTGTCCGCGTAGCGGATCCGCTGGATCGCCGTTCCGCACATGGGGCACGGCTGGTTGTACTTGCCATGCACGGCCATCTCGGCCCGGAACGCCGTGACCTTCTCCGGAAACGCGCTCCCCCCTTGGGCACGCAGCCGCTCCACCCACTCGATGAGCACCGCGCGCGCCGACTCGTGCAGGCGGGCGAGTTCCTCGTCGCTGAGGCGCGAGGTGAGCTTCACCGGTGACAGGCGTGCCCGGTGCAGGATCTCGTCGGAGTACGCGTTGCCGATCCCGTTGAACATCCGCTGGTCCGTCAGCGTCCGCTTGATCGTGTGGTTCTCCGATCGTGCGCGGTCGGCGAACGCGGCGGCACTGCAGGTGAGCGGGTCGAGCCCGCCGCGCTCGAACTGCGCCAGGGCCGCGTCACCCCGGACAAGGTGGAGCGACGCGCGCTTCTTCGTGCCGGCCTCCGTCAGCGTCAGGGTGCCGTTGCCGAACTGAAACGCCGCGATGGCGTTTTTCGGCACGCGCTTCTTCGGGTCGAACCAGTGCAGCCGGCCCGCAACCATGAGGTGGAGCACGGCGCGCAGGTCGCCGTCGAAGTCGAAAACGATGCGCTTGGCCATGCGCCGCACGCCGCGCACGGTCGTGCCGGCAAGGGCGCCGAGCCCGGGGTCTACGGTGCGCAGCAGGAACGGCGTCGACAGCCGCACCTCATCGAGCACCTGCCCGACCACCCGCGCCCGGAGCGCGTCGACATACACGGTGATGTCCGGAAGCTCGGGCACTGCGGGAAGGTTGCGCTGGTTCGCGACGCAGGGCAACGCGGCGTCGGCTAGAACCGGAGCCCGATGGACACCGGCGCAATGCGCCTCCCATGAAGTGTCCGCAGCGCTCGACGCTCGACGAACAACTCCCTCGTTCGAACGCGAACCCGTGCGCCGATCCCGACCGCCCAGAACAGGCCCGGCTCATCGAACTGCTCATCCAGCCACGTGCTGGTTGTGTCGCTGTTCCAGCGCAAGCGGTTGAGCGCGAGCCCCGACGTCGTGAGGAGGTAGGGCGAGACTCTCGCGTGCGGGAACGCAGCCCAGTCGAGTCCGATGCCCGCGGCAAACATCTCGTCCACCGGCGCCGGCTGGACCCAGTGCGCCGGCGGCTGAAGGCCGTATCGCAGGAATCGTTTCGCGCCGACAGCCGACTCCGACCGGCTGTACAGCGCTTCCCCCCGAATCACGAGCGCCGAGCCGGGCAGCGCCCTGCTCACGCCCGCCGCAACGTGGTACCTGCCATAGAGCGCGGGGCCGACACCGATGCGGCCCGTCGGTGAACAGCTGGTCGACGGCAGCGCAGGGCAGCCGACGCCGCGCACCGGCGCCCGGTCGTCGTGAAGAACCTGCGTCGGGCCGACGGAAACCGTCCACTGAATCGCTGGCGCCTGCGCTGCTGCCGTGGATGCCCACACGCTGACGACGCCGCGCATCGCGCAGCACACGGCCGGGCGCACGGTTACTCCGGCCGCTGCGGGCAGGTGACGCGATTGGCCGCCGTCAACATCACGTTCCCCGACGCCGGCAGCGAGACACGAACCGAGTCGCCGACCACCGACCACGTGCCAATGGCGCTGTCGCTCGGCACGGAGCGCGCCAGCGTTCCGCGCGCCGTGCGCGTCGAGTCGAGTCGAACCATGGCGGGCGGCTGGAGGACCGGCGGCCCGCCAGCGGGCACCGGCGCAACCCGTGCGCGCGCCGGATCGCGCTCCGCCTGACTGCCGGCCGCCGCGGCTGCCACCTTCCCGACCAGGTCCGCCGCTCCGCTGGTCCGCTCCGCCGGCAACGGAATCCGGTAGCAACCGGCGACCTCGGCCGCCGTCCTCGTGCGCGCATCCCGCAGCGCGAGTCGATCGGGCTCCGGCAGCAGCGCCGCTGCGGGCGCCGGGAGTTCCATCGCGACCTTCTTGAGCGCGTCCTCCCTCACGCGATTCGCGGCCACCGTCGCGCTGTCAGGCGAGACCGACGTCGCAACCGCCGAAGCTTCGGCGGACGCACCCCGGCCAGCCGCAGCACCGGGCTGGTTGCGGCGACCGCCGGCGCCGCCCGTGGCCGCCGCGACATCGCGCCGCGATCCGGGGCGCAGCTCCGTTGCGGGCACCGCGGCGCCAGCCGGCGGCGTCATCGGCGGCGTCGGCGTCTGCGCGACAGGCGCGGGCGCCATGGCCGGCAGCGCAACGGAGTCGCCCGCCGCCACATCGCCGCGCATCGATTTCGCCTCGAACGCGGCCGACGGATCGTCCTTGTTGAACTGGCGCACGCCGATCGCGAGCACGAGGACGGCCGCAATGCCCGTCACCCATGGCGCCGCGCGCCAGTGCCGCCGCGATCCTGCCTTCGCCCACGCCGGCGCCTTTGGCGTGACTCCTGCAGGAACGTCGTCGAGCGCGCTGAGCACCCGCGACGCGCCGGCAATGAGGCCGCGGGCCTCCGCCACGCTGGCAGCGCACGCCGGACAACCAGCCACGTGCGATGCGACCTCGGCCGCGCGCGGCGCTTCCAGCGCGCCGTCGAGCCACGCGTGAATGGTTCCTTCGTCGAAGTGCGTCATCCCGTCCTCCGGCCGGCGTCCTGCGCGCGGCGCATCTCCTCGTAGGCCTCGACGAGCCGGCGCCGGGCCCTCGAGAGCGTCGTTCCCACCGATGCGAACGAAAGCTCCAGCGCGGCAGCGATCTCATGGTAGTCCAGCCCTTCTTCCTTCATCAGCAACGCCTCACGGTCGCGCTCGGTCAGCGTCTCGATCGCCTTCCGCGCCAGCGCCCGCTCCTCGTTGCGTTCCAGTTCGTCCGGCGGCGGCTCCACGCTTTCCGCTCGCGCTTCGGCGGTGAGCAGCTCGAGGTGCCGCCGACGACGCGAATCCTTCCGCGCCTCGTCCCGCACCAGGTTCGTTGCCACGGCAAACAACCACGCCCGCTCGTTCTCGAGACTTGTCTGTCGCAGCGCCCGCACGAACGTCTCCTGTGCCACCTCTTCCGCCCAGTCCCGGTCGCCCAGCCGGCGCGTCAGGTACCGCACCAGCGGCGCGTGGTACTGACGGAAGAGGGTCTCGACGTCGGGCATGGAAGAATGTGACTGGTGACTAGTGACTAGTCACTAGTCACACGTCACTAGTCACCAGCTTTTCACAATCGCAGCGATCTCAGCCTCCGTGAGTTCGGCGCCCTCGCCACCGACATCGAGTGCCACCGACCGCCCGGACACCACCACCTTCTCACCCACGCTCAGCGACTCACGCAGTTCAGGCAGCTTTTCCAGCAGCGTGAAGTACGTCCGCGAATATGCCTTCACCTTGTACACCCTCAAACCAGGCTTGAGGGCCGCATCGGTCCACGTCCCCTGGTTCTGCCGGAACATCTTGGCGCCCACCTTCTTCATGTCGGGCGCCGCCAGCGAGTCGCTCGAGCTCATCTCGGCGGCGGCCATCGACTTGGCGGCGCGCATTTCGGCCGCCTTGCGCGCGTCAGCGAACTGGACGGCCGGCGCCGCGGCGGCGCCCATCCCGCCCGCTCCCGATGCCGCACGCACCGGTTGCGCATCGCGGCGGATCGTGCCCTGCGCCACCATGCCCGGCTCGAGCACGAGGTACGACGTGAACTCGGTCGGGATCCCGAACTGTTCGCCCAGCCGGCGGATTTCGCCGTCGATCTCGGCGTTGCCGCCGTTCCTGCGCTTCTCCGACACCAGCCAGCCGAGCCGCTGCGTCGCCCATAGCCGCGGCACGAAGACGTTCTCGAACTCTTCGCGCGGAAAGACGCGCTCCGTCGTCCAGCTCACCTCGCGGTCGCCCGAGCGGCCGCGCACGATGATGTTCGCGGTACCGCTGCCGTCGTAGCGCGCCAGCAGCACCAGGTCTTCGCCGGCGAAGATGTCGACCGGCGTCGTCGGGTACATCCGCGACAGGCGCACCGGGCCGTCAATCGTCACGCGCACGTCGGTGAGCAACGGCGCGCGCAACTGGTTTGCCACCAGTCCGACGACCCGCTCGACGTTCTCCTCGGGCTTCACGAAGTGCGGAGTGCCACGGCCTTCCAGCGCCAGTTGCTCGATCAGTCCGATGTTGACGTCCTGGCCGATGCCGAACGAGAAGACGCGCGCTTCGCCACGCAGTTTCGCGGCGCGAGCGGCAATCTGCAACGGATCGCGCTCGCCGACGGTCGCGGCGCCGTCGGTCATGAAGAGGACCAGCGCCATGCGACCCGAGGCCGGCTGCTCCATGCCGTCCTTCGCGGTCCAGCCGCCACGGATGCGCAGCGCCTCCTCGAGCGCGCCGGAGATGTTCGTCGAACCGTTGGCCTCGAGGTTCTCGAGGTACCGCTCGGCGGCGCGAATGTCGTCGTCCGTCGCGGCGCTGTACGCGTCGCGGAAGGAACGCACGTCCGTGCCGAAATCAATGATCCGGAAGCGATCCTGCGCGCCCAGCGTGCGCAGCAGCTGGCGGCCCGCGGCCTTGGCCTGGTCCAGCTTGCGGCCGGCCATCGAGCCCGACACGTCGAGCACCAGGGTGATGTCGCGCGGCAGGCGACGGCTGGCGATGCCGGCCGGCGGCGTCACGGTGATCAGCGCGTAACCGTCCTCGCCGCGGCGCGCGTTGGCGAGCATCGCGACGGCCGCGGCGGACGACCGCCGCAGCGCGACCAGCACCGTTACGTCCGAACCGGACCCGCGAACGCTGACGCGCCGCGTGGCCCCGTCGCGCTCGACGTCGATCTCGTGCGTCGGCGAGTACGCCTCGCCAAGGTCACCGCCGGCGCGGTACGTGAGCGACAGGCGGCTGTCGCCCGGCGGCTCCCGCCTGTCGACCGGACGGTCGGAACCCAGCGCCGCCGTTCTCGGCCCACGGAAATAGTCGACGCGAAGCGCGTCGCCCTCGCGCGGCGCCACCTGCTCGAAGCGCACGACGATGCGGCGCTCCTCGCCGGCGTTGAACGGGAAGATTCGTGTCCGCAGCATGCCGTGGCCAAGCCACTCCACCAGCGCCGGGTCCTTGTGGCGCCGGACGATGTCCTCGTAGATGCGCCGCGCGTCCGCCGCATTCATCGTCTCGCCCGACACCAGCTGGCCGTCGATCGAGAGCTTCAGGTCGCGGAACGCGGCCCCCTTGGGCAGCGGGAACACGTAGTCGGCCTCGCCGAACGCGCCGCCGCGGTTGATGAACCGCTCTTCCACCTCATACCGCAACACGCCGTCGCGCAGCTCGACCTTCACGTCGCTGCGGGTGCGCTCCACGCCGCCGCGGTCGGGGATGCACCGGATGGCAACGTCGCCGCGCGGCTCGGCGCAGCGGGGGATCATCAGTCCCTGCGCGGTCGCAACGGCCGGCAGGAGGATCAGGAATGCGGGGGCCAGTCTCATGACACAGCTCGGGTTGTGGACACAGGGGAGACGTCACAACCGGGCTGACTTGCACACTGGGCCCTGCCCTGACCGCCAGCTAGCCCGGGGCCGGAGGGGCCGGAGGGGCCGGAGGGGCCGGAGGGGCCGCGGCGGGGGCGGCGGGGGCGGCGGGGGCGGCTGAGGCGGCTGAGGCGGCTGAGGCGGCTGGGACCGCGTTCGCCGCCGCCGCGTCCGGGTATTCCACCTGCGAGACGCGGCCCTCCATCGTGCGCATCATCTCCACGAACTTCGTCGCGATCTCGGGCTCGAACTCCGACCCCGACTTTTCCTCGATGTACCCCAGCACCCGCTCGGACTCCCACGCCGCGCGATACGGCCGGTTGGTGCGCAGCGCGTCGTACACGTCGCACACGTGCACCAGGTTGCTCGCCTTGTGGCAGTCCCGCTGATAGTGGCGCTTCGGATAGCCGCCCCCGTTCAGCATGATGTGGTGCTCGTAAGCCACGGCCGCGGCCATGTCCAGCTCGCGGTCGCTCGTGATGATGAGCTTGGCGCCCTCGGTCGTGTGGTTCTGCATCACCGCGCGTTCATCGTCCGAGAGCTTGCCGGGCTTGTTCAGGATCTCCATCGGGATCTTCACCTTGCCCAGGTCGTGCAACAGGCCGGCGATCCCGAATGTCCGCACGTCGCGCGCGTTGAGGCCGAGGTGTTCGGCCAGTCCCATCGTCAGCACCGAGACGTTGAGGCAATGAGTCGTGGTGTACTGGTCGAACTCCTTGAGCATCAGGAGCGGCATCATCATTTCGCTCTCGCCGTGCATCGCCACCGAGAGCGATCGCACCACGGTCTCCGCCTCGAGCAGCGGCAGGCCGCCGTTCTTGAGCACTTCCTCGTGCATGTACTTGATGGCGTCGACTTCCTCGCTCATCTGGTACGTGATCGTCGCCGTCACGATCTCCTTCTCCAGCAGTTTCCGGCCCTCGGCGGTGTCGCTGCGGATCCCGAGCGAACCGTGGCGGATCGTCTGCTTCCGGCCGGTCTGGCGCGACTCGGACGTGTCGATGGGCGCGCCCGGGTTGGCCGCGCGGGCAGCGACGTCATCGAGGAACTCGACAAAGTCCTCGCGCGTGACTTCGGGGTCGAACTCGAGGCGCTGGATGCCGATGGCCACGAACCGCTTGCTCCACTCCCAGTCGCGCAGGTCGCGGAGGCTCGTCTTGCCGTAGACGACCTCGTCGCCCAGGAACGAAAAATCCGGGTGCATGTCTTCGAGCTGCAACTCGCGCAGCGCGGCGAACGTGCGGTCGATGACGCGCTCGCGGGCCGGGTGACCCGGCTTGTAGAGCGCCATCGTCGACATCGTCTGGGCGAGCAACTGCAGAAACTTTTGAGCCTGCACCCATCCTCCTCTAAACCCCGTTACCTGATGCTAGTCACTAGTCACTAGTCACTAGTCACTAGTCACTAGTCACTAGTCACTGATTGCCTTGAACTTCCCCGTCACCCGCTGGGCGCCGAGAGCCTTCTTGAGCTCCGGATCGTTCGACTTGAGCACGAGTTGGACGACTTCCTGCACGTCGGGATCCTGGCCCCAGTAAGCGGCGAGCGCGCTGAGCGCCGCCAGCATTTCGGGCGTCTTGTTCTCCAGCACCAGCTTCCGCAGGAAGCGGGAGCGCGTCGCCACCTTGCTCAGCAGCCACTCGAGGGTCTTCTTGCCGGCCGCGGCGGTCGCTGCCGGATTCGTGTCGGCCGTGACCGCACGCAGCATCTGCGACGTGCGTCCCCGGCCCTGAAGCACCGGACCGCCGCCGCTGTCTGCGGCCGCGAGGATGCGGATCGCGAGCGTCATCAGGGATGAGTCCAGGTCGCCGCGGTGGATGCGCTGTCGCACGATCTCTACGGCCTTCGGCGGGCAGCCGCCCTCCTGCGCGGCGTTGAGCGCGAGAAAGACGGCGCGATCGTCCGTGTCGTTGGCGCCGGCGATGATCGCCTGCTCGCGCGTTTCCACGAACTTCAGCAGCAGGCGGACGGCCTCGCGGCGAATCTGTGCGTCGGCGTTGAGCAGGTAGCGCGATGCGTCGAAGCCCTCCGGCACGTTCGGCAGCTTGCCGAGCAGCAGGAACAGGTCGCGCCGCAGGTCCGACCGCGTCGCATCGATGCGCCGGACGAGGACGGGCCCGACTTCATCGCCCAGCTCGAGCAGCATGTCGAGCAACCGCTCCCGCTGGCGCGTGTCCCGCGAGCGTTCCGCCACGTCGAGGATCGGCTCGACGGCGGACAGCCGCTTGCGCCGCACGATGCGCTCAAGCACGCCGAAGTCGAGCCGCGCCTCGCTCAACGCGGCCCAGAGGATGTCGTGGCTGTCGAGATAGCCCCACACGACCTCCGAGAAATCCTGGTCGGGCGCGTTGTCCAGCATGTTGAGCACCTGCTCGAAGCGCGCCGAGTTCAGCATCGCGTCGAGCGCGACGTCGAAGCGCGGTCCGCCCGTCGACAGCTCGAAGCCCATCTGGAGGATGCGCTCCGGCTCGCAGTCGATGTACGGGTTGGTGGTGACCTGCTTCCCGGAGCGCGAAATCTTCTGCAGCACCTTGCCGTACGCCGTGGGGTTCGGATCGTCGAGCTTCCACTCGTTGATCAGCTTCCCCATCTGCTCGCGGACGCTCTCGTCTGCGTTGGCGCGCCGCTTCGCGTCGGAGTCGTCCGAGAACCGCGACAGCTTCGAGAACAGGCGCATCATCGAGTGCGAGATCGTCTGTTCGCCTTGCGCCGTGGCCGCGTTGACGAGATCCAGCACCGCCTCGACGGTCATGCCCTGGGACGCGTTGAGCAGGAACTGGCGCCGTTGGTTCACGTCCCCGCCCATCTGCAGCAGCTGCTTGAGCTTCTCCGGCGACAACTCTTTCACCAGGTCGGAAATGCGCTTCTGCAGTTCGATTGCCTCGGGCGTGCCGCCCTGCTTCTTCAGCTCATCCGCGATCTGAAGCAGGTACCCGACGATGACCTGGTCGTACGCCTGCTCTTCCTTCCGCTTGTCGATCGCATCCGCCACCACCAGCGGGTTCAGCGTCTGGTCGTCCAGCTCGGCGTCCTCGTCCAGCATCATCGCCGCGCGCGCCATGCCGACCCAGAGTTGCGCGGCCTTGGTGGAGCGCGCCTTCTGGATCCGCTCATCCCCCTCCGCGTCCGTGCCCTCGTACAGCAACTCCAGCCGTTCGTAGTTGAGCGGGAAGAGCTGGACGTTGGTCCAGCGCTTGGACAGTTCTTCGGCGTTCATGCCGAGCGGTTCGCTGGCGCGGCCGGCGTCCGTCGCGATCGTGGCAAGCGCGTCGCCGAGCTCGTCGCGCGACACGCCCTGGCTGAACTTCACCGCGCCGAGGTGGTGCTTGTGCAGGCGGCCGGCCAGCTCCTTGAGCAGCGGGTGCTCCGGGTCCGTGCCGACGCCCTCGATGATCAGCTGCCGCCGCGCGATGCCGATGGCCATGGATTTCCGGTCGATCAGCAGCAGCGCGATCTTGTCCATCACGCCGTCGACGGCCTGCACCAGCAGCGGGTGGCCCGGCGGGTACATGCCATGCTTCTGCATGGCGATCGACAACTCGATGAGGAAGTCCGAGAGCTCGCGCGACAGCGTGGCGCGCGCGCTCTCGTCGTCGCCGCCCTCGGGCGCACGCACGGCGCTCAGTCGCGGCGCGATGCCGCCCGAGGGTCGCCTGCCGCCGGGTCCTGGGATACCCGGATTACCGCCTGAAGGAGTTCCGGATCGCAACGGAGTGAGTGTGTAGGGCGACGTCGTGCCTCGGCGCAGCACGTCAGCCTCACATAAGGTAGGGCCTGCAGCCACCGATCGTGCGAGCGCGCGACGTCTGGCATCCGCGAAACCGCCTTCTAGCTTACGGCGCATGACAAACCCATCGCCAACGCCGGCCGATCTCGCAGACCGGGTGAAGAAGCTCCAGCGCGCCATGTACTACCTCATCTGGAAGCGCACCGGGTTCGGCGAACAATGCCTGCACTGCGGTCACAACTACCCCGGCCACGAGCCGAAGTGCAAAGCCGCGGAAATCGAGGAACTCGTCCGCTAGGCTGATCTCAAGTTGACTCGTGGGCCCGCCGATTGGCGGGCCCTTTTCTTTGGCCAGGGGCTCTTCTTCTGCCGATCGCGGCCCGATTCGGCTCCGAACCGACCGGCTGCGAACGAGTTGGGTGGGGCGCGCACGGGAACGACCGGGCGACGATATGCGTGCCGGAGCCGGAGCCGGCGGTGTGAGCGGATGACGTGAGCCGGGCGGGCGAGGGCGGGCGAACCGGAGCCCAAGCGAAAAAGCGGATGGCGAGAGGGTGGCGGCGAGGCCGCGCCAAGTACAGGCCACGGCGTAAACGCGACGAGGTCCCGGCTCGCCCGGCCCACCCGTTTATGCGGCAGACCGGGACTCCGAGCGTTAGCTTCGCTCCGTCCTCAGCCGAGCGCGCGAATGGATCTCGACCTCCTCGCGATCAACACGATCCGCACGTTGTCGATGGACGGCGTCCAGAAGGCCGACTCCGGCCACCCGGGCACTCCCATGGCGCTGGCGCCGCTCGCGTACGCGCTCTTCACCAGGCACATGAAGCATGACCCGTCGGACCCGAAATGGTTCGACCGCGACCGCTTCGTGCTCTCCGCCGGCCACGCGTCGATGCTGCTCTACTCGACGCTTCACCTCACCGGCTACGACGTCTCACTCGAGGACCTCCAGCAGTTCCGCCAGTGGGAGTCCAAGACCCCCGGCCACCCCGAGCACGAGTACACGCCCGGCGTCGAGACCACCACGGGCCCGCTCGGCGCCGGCATCTCCAACGCCGTCGGTTTTGCCATGGCCGAGGCGCATCTCGCCGCCGTGTTCAACAAGCCCGGTCGCGAGATCATCAACCACTACACGTACTTCATCTGCTCGGACGGCGACCTGATGGAAGGCATCTCGCATGAAGCCGCCTCCTTCGCCGGTCATAACGGGCTCAGCAAGCTCATCGGCTTCTACGACGACAACAAGATCACGATCGACGGCAAGACCGAGCTGTCCTACAGCGACGACGCCGAGAAGCGGTTCACCGGCTACGGCTGGCACGTGCTGCGGCTCGACGACGTGAACAGCCTCGCGTCGATCGACCGCGTCATCGAGGACGCCAAGGCCGAAAAGGAGCGGCCCACGCTCGTCATCACGCGCACGCACATCGGCTACGGCAGCCCCAACAAGCAGGACACCGCCAAGGCCCACGGCGAGCCGCTCGGCAAGGACGAGATCGTCCTCACCAAGAAAAAACTCGGCTGGCCCTGGCCGGACGAGAGCTTCCGGGTTCCGCCCGAAGTACCGCCGCACTGCCAGCAGCGCAGGACGCAGAACGCCCAGCGCAGGGCGGACTGGCTCAAGGCCCTCGAGTCCCACCCTGACAAGGCTGAACTGAAGCGTCGCATCGCCGGTGAACTGCCGAACGGATGGGAGTCGAAGATTCCCGTGTTCACCAGGGAGACCGGCTCGGTGGCCAGCCGCGCCGCGTCCAACGTCGTGCTCAATGCGCTCGTCCCCGCGATGCCGGAGCTCCTTGGCGGCTCGGCGGACCTGACGCCCTCGAACGGCACGGCGCTCAAGAACCAGCCGGTGTTCGCGCGCGCGATGAAAGGCGGACGGTACGTCCACTTCGGCATCCGCGAGCACGGCATGGGTGGCATCATGAACGGGCTGGCGCTGCACGGGGGCCTTCGGCCCTTCGGCGGAACGTTCCTGATTTTTAGTGATTATATGAGGCCAGCCGTTCGGCTGGCCGCCATCATGAAGCAGCCGGTGATCTTCGTGTACACGCATGACTCCATCGGGCTCGGCGAGGACGGACCGACGCACCAGCCGATCGAGCACCTTTCCGCGTTGCGCGCCATCCCGGGCCTCGTGGTGCTGCGGCCGGCGGACGCCAACGAGGTCGCCGAGTCGTGGCGCATCGCGATCAAGCGGACAAGCGGTCCCACCGTGCTCGTGTTCACGCGCCAGAAACTCGTCTTCGTCGACCGCGCCACCCACGGAGCGGCCTCGGGCGTCGCGCGGGGCGGGTACATCCTGGCCGAGGGCGTCCCGCCGGCTGCGGCGACCGCGAAAGCCGGGCGCGGAAAGAAGAAAGCGAAGCGCAAGGCGCCGAACGCAGGACCACAGGTCGTGTTGATGTCGAGCGGCTCCGAGGTCGGCATCGCGCTCGCGGCGCGTGAGCAGCTCGCGAGGAAGAACATCCGCGCCCGCGTCGTCAGCATGCCGAGCCATGAGCTGTTCGCGGCGCAGACGCCGAAGTATCGCGCGTCCGTCCTGCCGGAGGGCGTGCCGCGCGTCGCCATCGAGGCCGCGCACCCCATGTCGTGGTATCGCTGGGTCGGCGACACCGGCACGGTCCTGGGTCTCGAACGCTTCGGCGCCAGCGCGCCGTACGAAAAGATCTACGAAGAGCTGGGCCTCACCGTCTCCCGGATGGTGAAGGCGGCGACCGCACTGGTGTAGTGTCGCGCCGCGAGGGACTCCTGTTTCTCGCGGTTGCGGCCGCCGCGGTGCTGGCGCTGCCGCTCATCGGCGGCGCCGTCTTCTGGACGCACCCGTTCTGGACCGACGAGTGGTGCTGCACGATCTACCCCGTGCAGGGCGCGTCCTCGCCGCTCGAGGTCATCGCCAACGTCGCCAAGCCGCAGGACTATGCGCCGCCGCTGCTCCACCTCATCGTCTGGACCGTGGGCAAGCTCACCGGCGGCCTCGGGCCGGTCGCCCTTCGCAGCATCCCGATCGCCGGCGTCGTCCTCTGCGCCCTCTTTGTCTACGCCACGCTGCGCAGCCGTTTTGACTGGTGGGCCAGCGCCGCTGGTTCGCTCGCGGCCATTTCGCACCAGCAGATAGTGCGGCAGGCGTTCGAAGCGCGGTTCTACGGGCCCTGGCTGTGCTTCGTGGCGCTGTATGCCTGGTCGCTGACGCAGAAACGCCGCTGGGTGCAGGCCCTCGCCGCCGTGTGCGTGGTGTCGATCCACTGGTTCGGCGTCATATCCCTTGGCTTTCTCGCGCTGGCGGCGTTCGCGTCGTTCGGCCGGTCGTGGCGCGCCGCCCTCCGGCATCTCGCTCCGTCTGCCGCCGGGCTGGTGCTGCTGCTGCTCCTGCTGCCGATGGTACTGTCGCAGGGACGGGGCTCCTCCGCGTTTTCGTGGATCGCGCCGCTCACGGCCGCCCAGGTCGTCGGCGTCGTGAATCTCTACCTCTGGACGCAGATCTCGATACTGGCGATCACGTTGGCCGTCATCGTGCACGTCGTGCAGTCCGCGGCGCCGACTCGCCCCACGCCGTTGCTGGCGCTCGGCGCGTCGGCCCTGCGCAATCCGGGCGTCACCGCCTTGCTCGGGCTCGCCGCCATGCCGCTCGGCATCGTGTTCGTGTCACTGGTCCTGTCGCCGGCGATGATCCCGCGCTACAACATCGTCGCGGCGCTGGCGCTGGCGCCGCTCGTCGCGTTGGCGGTTCACGAGCTGCCGCGAGTTGCCAAGGCCGCCGCGTTCGCGTTGCTGATCGTGCCGTTGGTCACCACGACGAAGTCGCAGCTGCGAAACTGGCGCGGGTTCGCCGAAGGCGTGGCGGCGCAGGTGAAGAGCTGGGAGTACGCCAGGACGGTTGGCGTTCCGGTCGTGTTTGCGTCGCTGCACGAGATGTACCAGGTGCTCGGCGCCCGCCGCGGTGAGCCAATGCCGGCGCGCTTTCTCGAGCTCAGCGACTCCACCATCCGCGCGCTCTACCCGTCCGACCGCCTGGCTTGGCTGCGCAACCTGCGCGGCGTCGAGGTGCGCAGCGGCGTGTCGCACTCGCGGGTGTACGGGTTCCCGCCCGTCGTGCGGCAGGCGGAACTCGACACCATGAAGCTCTTCGTCCTGTTCGCGCACGACCTCATGGTTACCGGCGGGGCCAAACAGTCCGAGAATTGGGGACGCGTGGCATTTCCGAGGCATCGCGTGGTCCGCATCAACGAGCACGTCTCCATGTTCGAGTTGCGCAAGTGAAGCCAACGCCGCCGACCAGGATCCCGTTCTCGCGAACCGCGGTCATGGGCCGGGAGATGGAGTACGTCGCTGAAGCGGTGCGCAACCGCCACCTGCACGGTGACGGCCCGTTCACCCGGCGGTGCCACGCGTGGCTCGAGCAGAAACTCGGCGCGCGGGCGCTCCTCACGTCGTCGTGCACGCACGCGCTCGAGATGACCGCGCTCCTGCTCGACATCAAGCCGGGCGACGAAGTCATCGTCCCGGCGTTCACGTTCGTCTCCTCCGCCAACGCGTTCGTGCTGCGCGGCGCCACGCCGGTGTTCGTCGACAGCCGGCCCGACACGATGAACCTCGACGAACGGCAGCTCGAGCGCCTCGTCACCAAGCGGACACGCGCAGTCGTCGTCGTGCACTACGCCGGCGTCGGCTGCGAAATGGACGCCGTCATGGCGCTGGCCCGCGAGTGCGGCGTGGCCGTCGTGGAGGACAACGCCCACGGCCTGTGCGGCGCCTACCGCGGCAAGCCGCTCGGAACGTTCGGCGCCATGGCGACGCTCAGCTTCCACGACACCAAGAACTTCTCCTGCGGCGAGGGCGGCGCCCTGATCATCAACGATCCGGCGCTGGTCGCGCGCGCCGAGATCATCCGCGAGAAGGGCACCAACCGCAGCCGCTTCTTCCGCGGTGAAGTCGACAAGTACACGTGGGTCGATGTCGGCTCGAGCTACCTCCCCTCCGAGCTGCAGGCGGCGTTCCTGCTCGGCCAGTTCGAGAGCGAGGAACGCATCCAGGCGCGACGTAAGGCGATCTGGAACGCGTACGACGACGGCTTGAAGGACTGGTGCCGGCGCCACGGAATCGTGCGGCCGACGATACCGGCCGAGTGCCAGTCGAGCTGGCACCTCTATCACCTGATGCTCCCGTCCCTCACCAAACGGCAGGACCTCATCCGGCATGTCCGGTCGCGCGACGCGGCGGCGGTGTTTCACTACCTGCCGCTGCACTTGTCCGATTTCGGGCGCCGCCTCAATCCGAAGCCGCCGTCGCTGCCCGTCGCCGAGGCCGCGGGCGAGAAGCTGCTGCGCCTTCCGATGTACAACGACATGACCGACGCGGACGTCGCCGAGGTGATTGCGACGGTGAAGGAGTGGCCCGCCTGACCTGAAGCCGCGCGGGGCCCGCGACGCCTCAGCGTTCCAGGCGGGCCAGCCCGAACCCTGCTCGGCCGTAGTCGTCGCCGTTGTAGAGCATCCAGCGGTCGCCGTCGGCGTCGAACACGTTGGGATACTCCACGCTGGCGCCGTCCCACGCGCCGCGCGTCGGCTCGAGCCCCACCTCGTCGTCACGACGGCTCCACGCGATGCCGTCCGGCGAAGTGGCGAAGCCCATTGCGTACACCGGTGTGCGGCGCGAATACCACATCCGGTACGAGTCCCCGTCACGGACGACGCAGGGCCGCGACACCGCGAACTCGCGCGCCGGATCCGGGAGCGGAATCGCCACGCGCCCTTCGCGCTTCCACTGCACGCCGTCGCGCGACTCGGCGTACTTGATCACGTGCCGCATCGACGACTCTTCGGTGCCCCACATCAGGTTCGACCCGTACCACATGCGCCAGACGGCGCCCTCACGCAGGATCCACGGGTACGACACCGAGTGCGGATCGACGTCGTTGAGGCCCACGACCGGGCCGTCGCCTGCCTTCTCGAATCGCGTCGAGTCGCCGTCGGCGATCGCCAGCCCGATCGTGTTGCGCCACGGCACGTCCTTCGCCAGCCGCCAGCCGAGGTAGTACAGCAGCCGGCGCGACCCGTCGCGCACGAGGCAACCCATCGCCGAGCCGTCGGCGTCGAACGCGCCCGACGGCCCGGGGGCGACCAGTGGCGCCGCCGAGAGTGCGCGCGTGACCGTGGGATTGCGGACGTCCAGTTCGACGCTGCTGACGTGCGAGCGGTTGGCGGCGTCGCGGGCCGTGTAGTAGACGCGCACCCATGCGCCGCCGAGGGGTTCCACGGTCGGCGTCGCTGCGTGCGTCAGGCGCCAGGGTTGATCGCCCGGCGACCGGAACACCAGGCCGATCTTCGTCCAGCGCTGGCGGCCGCTCACAAGGTGACTTGGTCGCTCCGCTTGTCGTGCAACGTGGCGCGCGGCCCGAGGTATACGCCGCCTTCCACGGTGTCGGCCATGACCGCCGCGCCGGCGCCGATGAGCGTGCGCGGGGCAATGGTGATGGCGTTCCGCAGCGTGGCGTTGACGCCGATGAACGTGTACGCGCCGACGCTGACGCGACCCGACACGACGATCTGCGACGCCAGGAAGCAGTGGTCGCCGATGCGCGAGTCGTGCCCGACGTGGTTGCCGCTCCAGAGCGTCACGTTGCTCCCGATGCGCACGAACGGCTGGATGGTGTTGTCCTCGAGGATGAAGCAGTTGTCGCGGGGTGCGTGGTCGGACAGGTACGTGCACCGCGAACTCACGTACGACGCGAGCGTGTAGCCCTTTTGCCGCGCGTCGGCGTACTTCTCCGCGCGCAGCCTGTTCATCTGCGCGTAGCTCAGCGCCACGAACATCGAGTGCTTCGACGGCGGGAACTTCTTCTCCACCTCGTCGAAGGGAATCAGTGGAAGGTCGTTGAACGACGTGCCCTTGCAGTAGGCGCGGTCGACCGTGAAGGCGACGACGTCGTAGCGGCTGTCGGTGGCGAAGTACACGTGCGCCAGGCGCGCGATGTCGCCGGTCCCGAACAGGACGAGGCGCTTCACGGCACTCGATGCTCGCATCTTGGTCACGTGGCTCGATGTTCCGGGCCCTGCAGAGGCGGCTGATGGACGGGCGCGGCGTCGAGCAGCTCGTTCACGCGTCGCGCCCATGCGTCCCAATTGAGCCGCGTTTCCGCCAGCTGTCGACTCGAGGTCGCGAGGGCGCGGTACTGCGCTTCGTTCCCGATCAGCGCCGCGATAGCCCGCGCGTAGTCGGCGCCCGACGCGCCGGGCGACAACAGGAATCCGTTGACGCCTTCGTGCAGGGCCCCGCGGACGCCGCCGGTGTCGGCGCCGAAGGACGGCACGCCGAAGGCCGCCGCCTCGCAGAGCACGATGCCGTAACACTCGGCGCGCGTGGGAAGGACCAGCACGGTCGCTGACCAGAACAGGTCCTCGAAACGACGGAACTGCCCTGGATCGTGCTTGTCGATGAATGGGAAGATGCGCATCTGCGGATGACGCACGCCGGGCGGCGGCGTGCAGCCGCACACGGTCAGCGTCGCGGCAATGCCCCCCTGCCGCAACGCGATCATCGCATCCAGCGCGATGTCGCCGCCTTTCTGGCGCCAGTCAGTCCCCACGAGCAGCAGGTCGCAGCGACCGGCCTGAAGCGCACGGGCGCGTACCCGTTCGCCGTCGGGCAGCGCATCGAGGTTCGCCCCAAACGGAACGACATGGACTTTGGCGGCCCGGGCGCCATAGTCGCGCAGCGCCGAATCGGCAGCCCAGCGCGATGCGTACAGCGCCAGCGTCGATTTCTCGATGGCGCGACGTTCGATCTCGTTGCCCTCGCGGATCGATCGGGGCCAGAGGTTCGTGAACGACTCGTTGTAGTCCACCATCGCGGCAAACGTCGCGTCGCTGACGTACACGATGGGAACCGCCGTCTCGAGGAACGCCGTCGGCGTTGAACCGGCTGGTGCCACGATGAGGTCGTAGGGCGCCAGGGCGAGCCGCCGCTGAAAGGCGCGCGCGTACGCCATCGACAGTGACGCGCGATGCCCGGCCGCCACGCGCTTGCCGGCGAGCGTGCGCGACGCGAACGAAAGCCCCCGGGCCACCGACTGCCGGAACGGGAAATCCACGGGGCCCAGGTGCTCGACTGCCCCGACGTGACGCTCGAGGGCGCGCGCCATGTAATACGGCGTCCCCGACCACGCCGCGGGAGTGCGGGCGTCGGTGGAAGTGAGGAAGGCGATACGCCGCCGGCTCACGGCATCAGAGACGCACGAGGATCGTGAACTCGTACAGCGCGTAGTCGTGCAACAACGTCACCTTCGGCGAGTGGGCGCGCTTGCAGAGATCGAACCAGTAGCCCGGGTCCGCATAGTAGAGGTCCTGCCGCTGCTTGTCCTGGTCCGCGTACGAGGTGAGCGCATTGAAGGCGAACCCGCGGCGGCCCAGCGAGGCCAGGTCGGCGACGGCGCGCCGCATGTAAGCCGTCCACGCGCCATCGTCCTGCTTCAGCCGGACGTTGAAGATCCCGCTGGCCACCACCCAGTCGGCCCGCGCGAGCGTCGCGTGCTGTGAGGTGAAGGTGCGGTCCGGCGCCGCGCGCCGCGACGCGGCCTCCACCATCGCCGGCGACACGTCGTACCCCTGGTACTTCACCGGCGTCCCGCGTCCATCGAGGAAATCCAGCAGCGCGCCGTAGCCGCAGCCGTAGTCGATCAGGTTGATCATGCCGGCCTCGCCCTCCCAGAGGCGCGCCAGTTGCTCGAACCGCAGTCGCTGCGATTCGGCGGAGTTCCAGTCGACGCCGAGCGCGGTGGGCCCGTGCTCGCGCAGCCGGCCCGAGTAGTACTGCTCCACGTCCCGCAGGAGCACCGCGTCCCGATCACGCAACCGGCTTTCTCGCGTGCTTCATGAAGCGTGGCGCATCGCGTCCCGTGTTGAAGAGCAGGTCGAGGGCGCTCACCGCGTGGTCGAACGGCGGGAACAACTGTGGATACTCCGGATAGCCGTCGTAGTTCATCCACTCCACGGTGATGCCGGCGTGCGCGAACGCCGTGGTGTCGAGGTAATCCCGGGCGGCCGGGCCGGACAAGTATGTCGTCGCTCCGGCTTGCATGCACAGGGCCAGCAGCCGTTCCGTTTTGCCGCCGGTCAGTTCGAAGTCCGACGACCGCTTGATCGGCGTCGTGATGCCGAGCGCGCCGCACAGCCCGCGCAGGAACAGCTCGTTGATGTCCGTCAGCCTTGGCAGTGCGCCGGCCTGCTCGTACCAGCGCTCGACGTCGGCCGCAAACGTCTTGAAGTGCGGCGCGCGGGCGTAGTTCTGGTGGATCATGCGCCAGTGCTTGCGCGCCCAGTCGGGCTCGCTCACGAGCGTGTCGCGGATCAGCTGGTGGTACTTGCCCTTCGACTCGACCGCGATGGTGAGCCACTGCACGCCCGCGGGCGTCTTGATCCGGTTCCGGTTGCGCCAGTCGCGGCGCGTGTACTGCACGTCGTCCAGGAGGATGAACTCGTCGACGGCGGCGATCATGTCGAAGTATCCCTTCCACGGGACGTAGTTCGACTGGACGATGGCGACGCGCTTCAAGGCGCCGCTTTCCACTTTCCGCTCTCCGCTTTCCGCTGTCCGCTTTCCGTCGTCCGCCGTCCGCTCATCCCTGCCCGCTCCGATACAACCGCTTCTCCGGCGGCTGGTAGAACTCGTCGAGCGACGTCACCACGCGTGTATACCAGCCAAGCAACTGTTGCGTCCGCGGCGGCTGCCGCAGGATGACGTCGTCGCCGAGCGCGCGCACGTAGTCGATCTGCTGCTTGATCCACGAGCGTGTGAACTGGTGGTTGATCGCCAGCCGGTCCTTGCCCGACGTGTTGGCGCCGGCTGCGTGCCACAGCGTCGAGTCGAAGACCAGCATGGAACCGGCCGGGCACACCGACGGCACCGCCGACGCCTCGAGCTTTCCCATGTCCGGCGCGGCTGCCTGCTGGTGTGCGCCCGGTACGGCCAGCGTCGCGCCGTTCGTGGGCGTGAACGCGTCGATCGCGAACATGATGTTGATCGACGCGACGTACCCGTTGAGGACCCGCGGAAAGTCCATGTGGAACTTGTTCTGGAACACCTTCGGCGCTTCGCCCGGCGGGAACGACGGCAGTATGAAGCCGTTCTGCAGGTGCATGATCGCCGTGTTCGACACCGTCGCGTCGACGACGGCGAGCAATTCCGGGAGCGCCAGGAAGGCGAAGAAGAAGTCGTCGTACTTGAGCATGTTGCGCAGCACGCCCAGCTCGCCGGCGCGCGTCAGCCGCTCCTTGCCGACGTCGTCATGGATCCGCTTCTGGACGGCGTACATGCGCTCGCGCGTCTCCCGCAGCGTGTCACCGTCCAGCACGCCCTCCACGATGGCGCAGCCGTCGCTGGCAATCGCCTGCGTCGCGCGCGCCAGCCAGTCCGGGTCAGCGCGGCAATGGGTCCGTGGAAGCGTGGTCATGCGTTTGGTCGAGTCACGAGTCACGAGTCACGAGTCACGAATCACGACTCCCGCGCCTCAAAGACGTCTCGAATCACCACGTATGGGCGCTGCTTCACTTCCGAGAACACCTTGGCGAGGTACACGCCGAGCACGCCGAGCGAGAGGAGCGTGAGCCCGCCCAGGAACCAGACCGAGACGATGAGGGACGGCCAGCCTTCCAGCAGCACGCCGAAGAACAGTCGGCGCACGACGAGGTAGCTGCCCGCGGCGCCGGCCAGCAGCGAGATGCTGACGCCGAGGTAGAACACGAACATCAGCGGCGCACTGGAGAACGACGTAATCGAGTTCACCAAGTGCGAGATCCTGGCCCGGACATCGTAGCTCGTGCTGCCTTTGTGGCCCTTGTCGACCGCGAACGGCGCCTGCGCAAAGCCGGTGAAGGTCCACAGCGCGCCGATGTTGAGTTCGCGCTCCTTGTGCCCCAGGAGAGCGTCGACATAGCGTCGGGTCATGAGCCGTACCGTGAGCAGGTTCCGAGGCAGCGGCAGCCCGGTGATGGCCTCAAACGTGGCGTAGTAGAGCGCGCCGGTGAGACGCTCGAACCAGCCGCCGCGCCGCTTTGACTGAACGCCATAGACCACGTCGGCCTTGGTGCGGTCCAGTTCGGTCTTGAACTGCGCCAGCAACTCGGGCGCCTCCTCGAGATCCGAGTCGATCAGGAACACCAGGTCGCCCTTGGCGCGGGCAAGGCCGGCCATCATGGCCTTGTGGTGCCCAAAGTTGCGGGCCAGGTCCATGACCGTGATGCGGCCGTTGGACTTGCGGGCGTCGAGCGCCGCCTCGAGCGACCGGTCCGGGGAGCCGTCATTGACGAGGACGACCTCGAAGTCTGGCGTCACCTGCCCAGCAGCAGCCGAGGCGCGCCGGCAGAAGTCGGCCACATAGGGTTCCGAGCGGTACAGCGTGGCGACGATCGAGAGGCGCATGGCTGGGCGAATCTAGCGTTTTGCGCGATGCGCGGTGCAGCCGGCTTGAGCGCAGGCGTGGTGCGCGAGGCGTGCTGCGTGATACGTTCTCGGATCTGTACGCTCGAAGCCAACCCACAACGCACAACCGTGGCCATCCACTATCCCGACGACGGCAATGCGCTGTGCGCCGAGATCGAAGACACATCGTTCTGGTTCCAGCACCGGAACGACATGATCCTGGAAGTGATGCGCCGATACCCGCCGCCTCAGCCGCTATACGACGTTGGCGGCGGCAACGGGGTCGTCTCAGCGGCAATGGCGAGGGCGGGCATCAAGGCGATCGTCGTCGAGCCGGGCGCGGCCGGGGTCCAGAAGGCGCGGGAGCGCGGCCTCGAGGCGATCCAGGCCACGCTTGACCAAGCCGGGCTGGCCGAGGGCTCTGTGCCGTCAATCGGGCTCTTCGACGTGCTCGAGCACATCGAGGACTCGGTGGGGTTTCTGCGCCAGGCGCATCGATTGATGCGCCCGGGTGGTCGACTCTATATCGCCGTGCCAGCCTACCAGTGGCTCTGGTCAGGCGAGGACGATATCGCGCAGCATTTCCGTCGGTACACTGCGAGATCGCTGGCCGGGGAGTTGCGGGAATCTTTGTTCGAGGTGGAGTACACCACTTACATGTTCTCGTTTCTCACGCTCCCACTCTGGATGCTTCGCACGATACCTAGTCGGCTCGGAAGGTCCAGCTCGCGGATGGCGTCCCGCGTTCGGTCCGATCATCAGGCTCGCGGAACCAGCGGCCTCGTTCGGTTGTTTCGGCGAGCCGAGTTGGAGGGATGGCGCAAGCTGGGTCGGATGCCAGTGGGAACCAGCGTATGCGCTGTCGCCCGGCGAACCTAAGCTCCGGGTTGTGACGCCCGGCGCCTCTCCTCCAGCGACCGAACCAGCACCTCTCCACTAGCCCGGTGCCGCAGGTCGGGTTGACCATAGGCAGTCGGACGCGGGCGCAGATCGCCACACTTGTAGTCCGGCACCAGGTCCACAAGAAGCTGGCGCAGTTCGCTCTCGGGCGCATGATGCACTGCCGCTGTGACGAGCTCGTCGATTAGGCCACTCTGGCCGTTCGACACGTGGCCGTTGCGTGCGCGGAGGATCTTGGGGTGTGGCGTCGGCTCGGCAACTTCGTGACTGAAGAACATCTCTTCGTAGAGCTTCTCCCCAGGTCTGATTCCCGTGAATTCGATCTCGACGTCGATGCCTTCCTCAAGCCCGGACAAGCGAATCATGTCGCGCGCGAGGTCCACGATCTTCACGGGCTCGCCCATGTCCAACATGAACAGTTCACCACCGTTGCCGATCGCAGCCGCCTGAAGCACAAGTTGCACCGCCTCCGGAATCGTCATGAAGTAGCGACGCATTTCCGGATGGGTCACCGTGATCGGCCCCCCCTCCCGAATCTGGCGGACGAACGTGGGCACGACGCTTCCCTGGCTGCCCAGAACATTGCCGAATCGAACAGCGACGAAATTGCGCCGGTGCTGGCTCGCAGCCTCGTGCACTACGTACTCGGCAACGCGCTTGGTGGCTCCCATGACATTCGTGGGGCGCACGGCCTTGTCGGTGGACACGAGCACAAAGTGTTTGACGCCCGACCGCACCGAAGCGTCCACGATGTTCTTGGTCCCGAGCACGTTGTTGGTGATCGCTTCCACGACGTTTTCTTCCATCAGCGGAACGTGCTTGTGCGCTGCTGCGTGGAATACGGCATCTGGCGGGAACTGCTCGAAGATGCTCCTGACGCGCCGGTGGTCGCGGATATCGGCAATGATCGTGACGACCTCGCACGAATTCTCGGCTGCGCGAAGTTCGTGAGAAATGTCGAAGATCGGATTCTCACCGTGCCCGACCAGCACGAGGACTCTGGGGCGAAGTGCCGACAGCTGTCGGCAAAGTTCGCTGCCGATCGATCCGCCGGCGCCCGTCACGAGAACGGCCTTGTTGGCTGCCAGCGACGTCAACTGGGCCACGTTCGTCTCCACCGCATCGCGGCGCAGCAGGTCTTCGATCCGGACGTCCCGGATCGAATTGACGTGCACCTTGCCGGAGATCAGTTCAAACAGCCCCGGGACGGTTCGCGTCTTGAGGCCCGCGGAATACGCTGCCCGAACCAGGCCGCGGACTACGCTGCCCGCCGCACGCGGCATGGCGATGATGAGCTGATCAGCGCGCTCCTCCTTGGCAATAGGCACCAGCTGACCAAGCGTTCCGAGTACGCGCAACCCGCCCATCCGCATGCCGACTTTGGACCGGTCATCGTCGATGAACCCAATCGGCTCAATGCGCAGGTCGTCATTTGCAAGCAGCTCCTTCAGGATCATCTCACCTGCGTTGCCTGCCCCGGCTATCAACGCGCGCGAGGCGCCATCCGCGCCATTCTCGGAGCGCCGAAGCATGAAGCGCCACCCGGACATGCGGGCTAGCAGCCTTGGCAGCGCCAGAATACCGACGGCGAGCAACCCGTACGTGAACAGCACGGACAGCGGAACCCGAACCGGCGTTAGGCCGGACGCAGGCAGTATCAGTCCGCCCAGTACGCCGTTGACGAGGCCGACCGTCGCACCGGCCACGCCAATGAGTTCCAGTTCGGCAATGCTGGCGTAGCGCCAAAGCCGCCGGTACATACCGAAGAGGTGAAAGACGAGCAACGTCACCGGCAGCTGAACGAGGCTAAATGCTACAGCAGTATACCGGTCGTGGGCTGCCCAGTCCCAGCCCTCAAACCGAAGCGCGTACAGCACCGGTGGCGCGATCGCGAAGAGGATCGCGTCCAGCGCCAGCACGTGTCTGTTTCGAAGGCGGATGCTCTTGAGGTCGCTTGGCATGCGTTGCGTTGCCAACAGCGGCTCACGGGGGTGGGTTGCTGGCTCAGCAACTCACGTCAACTCCCGTGCCCGCGAGGGCAGCGGCACTGCGCTCAGGCGTTCGTGATTACAAGTTGCGAGGGGACTATAACTTGGCACGAACGGGCGCGGCTTACAAGGCTGCCGCAGGCGTCATTCCCTGGCTCCGTACGGTCACTCGTCGCTGGGATTGTGAGCAAGGTCACGATACGGCGTTCGACCCTGACACGAGAAACGTGCATACAGGCGACGACTTGCGCCGCATCGCTAGGCGGAGACCGTGCTTCGGGAGGCCTTTGTGAGGACAGAGGCCGCAACCGCACAAGACTTGGCGATTTCCGCACTAGTCAGCGTGGGGTGCACCAGGAACATGATCGAGGTTTCACCCAGTTCGCGAGCGACCGGCAGGCGCGCAGCGGGCCGCCAGTCAGTCCCTTCGAACGCGCGCTCGAGGTAGATCTCGGAGCACGAACCGGTGAAACAGGGCACGCCAGCGCGCGATATCTCGTTCACGATGCGGTCACGACTCCAATCCTGGCGAAGCTCCTCTGGCTTCGCGTAGGCGTACAACTTGTACTGTGCATGCACGCAGCAAGTCCGGTCGCTCCCCCATGAGTTCGGAGCGCACTTCTCACAGCCGAACTCCGGAATACGGATCGGACCCTCATCGACGCCAAATGGCAGCAACGCCTCGCGGATTGCTGCTGCATTTGCGTTTCGACGCGCCGACCAATCTGGCAGTCGACGCAACTGTATCCGGCCGATGGCGGCCTGCACCTCGAGCATTCGCCAGTTCGATCCGAAAGTCTCGTGCAGCCAGCGAAAGCCGGTCTGCTTGGCGCTCTCACGAACCGCGTCAAGGCTCTTCCCATGGTCCTTGTAGGACCACATGCGCGACCACAGGTCGGCGTCGGACGTCGTCACCATGCCGCCTTCCCCGCCCGTCGTGAGGATCTTGTCCTGACAGAATGACCAGGCTCCCACCTGGCCAAAGGTGCCCACGCCCTGTCCGCGGAATCTGGCGCCGTGAGCTTGCGCGCAGTCCTCAACGACGGCGATTCCACGCGAATTGGCCAGTGCCATGATGCCAGCCATGTCGCACGGCCACCCCGCGAGGTGGACACAGAGGATCGCGCGAGTACGCCTGGTCAGGACGCGTTCGATCGAGTCGGGCGTGATGTTGCCGCTGTCCCTGTCCACGTCCGCGAACACAGGCGTGGCGCCTGTGTTGACGACGCACGACGCGGACGCGATGAACGAACGGGGCGTCACGACCACCTCGTCTCCCGGCCCGATTGCAAGCGCCTTCAGCGCAGCATCAAGCGCAAGCGTTCCGTTTGCCAGCGAGACGGCGTGCGGAACGCCTGCCCACTCGGCGAACTCGCGTTCGAACGCCCTGCACTCATCGCCAGTCCAATAGTTGACGCGACCGGACGCAATGACGCGGGCGACCGCGTCAACCTCGTCCGGTCCGAAAGACGGCCAGGGAGAGAATGGGCCGTTCAGCACGTCGCGCCCGCCTTTGCTGGGCTAGGACAGCGAGTCATCATGGCCGCTGTAGCCCGGCATGAGTTTTTCGCCTTCAGTCGTGATCCCATCGCGACGAACCACTTTCCACGCGGTCAGCAGGAGAATCTTCAGGTCGAGCCAGAAAGATTGGTTGTCGACGTACCAGACGTCCAGCTTGAACTTCTCTTGCCAGGTGAGAGCGTTTCGGCCGCTGACCTGGGCAAGTCCAGTGATGCCTGGCCGCACCTCGTGCCTGCGCGCCTCCTCCGGACTATACAGCAGCAGGTACGCCTGGAGGAGCGGTCTCGGTCCGACGAGGCTCATGTCTCCACGCAGCACGTTGATGAACTCCGGCAACTCATCGAGGCTAGTTGACCTGAGGAAGCGCCCGAAAGGGGTCAACCGTTGTGCATCAGGAAGCAGCTTCCCGTCCGCACCGCGCGCGTTCGTCATGGTGCGAAACTTGATGAGCGGAAACACCCTCGCGTTCAAGCCTGGCCTCATGTGCCGGAACAGCACGGGACCGCCGAGCCAGAGTCGCACAAGAACAGCCAGACCCACGAACAGTGGGGACAAGACGATCAGTGCCCCAGCCGACGCGACGATGTCGAACGCGCGTTTCATCGGTCCAGCAAGGTGGATCGGTCAGAGCGCGGAGGCGATTCGATCGGCGATCTTCGAGCCAACAAGGCCGTGCTTCTCGAGGAGATAACGATACTCGGCGGTGACGCCGAACTGGTCCGGCAAGCCGATGATGAGTTGAGGTGGGGCGCCCTTGACCGACGCCTTGTGTTCAGCCACCGCACCACCCAGTCCACCCACGACCGTGTGTTCCTCAACCGTCACGATGAGACGCGAATCCTGGATCGCCTTGTCGATCACAGCGGTGTCAAGCGGCTTCAACGTGTGCATGTTGACGACGGTCGCGCTCACCCCCCTGGTATCCAGCGCTTTGGCCGCTTCGAGCGACTCATGCACCATGCTTCCGGTTGAGATGATCGTGATGTCGCGGCCCTCGCGCAGGGTGATGGCTTTGCCGATCACAAACTCGTAGTCGCGATCGTTCACCACCGGGTTGTTGGGTGTGCCCGTCAACCGGATGTACATGGGCCCATCGTAGGCGGCGGCCGCCTGGACAGTCTTGAAGATCTCCGTGCAATCAGCTGGCGCAACGACCGCGAGATCGGGAATTGTCCGCATGATGGCGGCGTCCTCGAGGCCGTAGTGCGAATTGCCCAGGAACGCCATGGAGACTCCGCTGCCGATTGCAACAACCTTTACGTTCAAGTGCATGTAGCCGAGGTTCATTCGAATCTGTTCGCTGGCCCTCATTGAGAGGAACGGCGCGAACGAGGTAGCGAACACCACGTAGCCTTCCTTGGCCAGGCCGGCAGCCACCCCAATCATGTTCTGCTCAGCGATGCCGGCGTTGATGAACTTCTCGGGGTGAGCGGCCTTGAATCGAGCGAGCCCGGACGAATCGCCAAGGTCGGCGGACAGGACGAGCAAGTTTGGGGTATCAGCGATCGCCAGAATCGCCTGGCCGAAGGACGCGCGCGATCCGATGCGCGACCAATTCCGCGCATTGGCCGGATTGATTTCGATCACTTCGTCGCTCCAGCCTCCTCCATTTCCTGCAGCGCTCGATCGTAAATCGCCTTCGTGACCCGGTTATGGTGCCACTCATTGTTGTTCTCCATGAATGGCACGCCTTTTCCCTTCACGGTGTGCGCCACGACCACCTTTGGCTTGCCCGCGACCACGTGGCCGACAAATCCATCGTACAGCGCCGGGATGTCGTGGCCATCCAGCTCGCAGACGTTCCAGCCGAAGCTTCGCCACTTCGTCGCCATGTCCCCCGAGTTCATGATGTTCACCTCGGCGCCGTCGTTCTGGAGCTTGTTGTAGTCCACAATCGCAATGAGGTTGTCAAGCTTGTGGTGCGCCGCTGACATCACGGACTCCCAGACAGATCCCTCGTTGCATTCCCCGTCCCCCAGCAGGACGTACACCTTGTGATCCTTCTTCTGCCGCCGGGCAGCGATGGCCAGGCCGACGCCCATAGAAAGCCCGTGGCCCAGGCTACCGTTCGAGGACTCGATGCCCAGATCGAGATTCATGATCGGGTGCGCGATCAGGTCGCTCTCGTTCGTCTGGAACGTCGTGAAGACTTCCTCGGAGATGATCCCGGCAACCCGCAGTGCGCTGAAGTAGCCTAGAACCCCGTGCCCTTTGCTGAGAATGAAGCGGTCGCGCTGCTCCCAGCGGGGATTCGCTGCGTCGTACCGCATCACGTCACCGTAGAGTGTGGCGGTTATGTCCACCATGGACAGCCCACCGCCAACATGCGCACCCGTGTTGCACGCATGGCTGACGTCCAGGATCCTGCGGCGCATTTCGCGCGCCATGCCAGCGATTTTCTGCTCGACGACCGGGGAGATCTGCTCTGTCATGTGAGTCCGCCATCGACGCTCAATGTCTGGCCGCTAATGTAGCTGGACAGGTCGCTCGCGAGAAAAAGCACCGCACGCGCCACCTCGATCGCCTCGGCAGGTCGCTTCAACGCCGTCCCGGCCACGAGGGCCTCTCGCGCCTTCGGATCCATCTGCTCGTACATGTCCGTCTTCGTCAGGCTCGGCGCAACAGCGTTGACGCGAATGTTCGAAGCGCCCAGTTCGACCGCCATGGTGCGCGTCGCCCAGATCAACGCCGCCTTGCTGGCCCCATAGCTCAACGTTCCTGCGTCGGACCGCAGGCCCGCAGTGGACGCGATGTTGATGATGGACCCCTTCTTGTGCTTCGCCATGTGCCGCGAAATGCCTTGAGTCAGAAGCAGTGCTGAAAACAAGTTGATTTCGAAGATGCTCTTGAGCTCCCGCATCGACGTCATGTGGAATAGCGCACCGGTGGCAACACCGGCGTTGTTCACCAGGACGTCAATCGGCTTCCGGTGGCCAATGATCGTCTGGACGCCGGCCTTCACCTGCTCGGCGTCCGCCAGGTCGAAGTACACCGGGGTGATCGTGACGGAGCTGCGCTCCGCGAGAGCGCTCACGTAGTCGCTGAACTCGGGCGACTTGGCCCGCAGGCACGCAAAGACGTCGGCGCCGTTCTCCGCGAACAACTCGAGGATGGCCTTGCCGATGCCGCGCCGGCAACCCGTGATCACGACCGTCTTGCCCTTCAGCATTCCCGTCACGACCGATAGAGGTTGCCGCGCTCAAGCACAGGTGCCAGCAGCGTCAGGTCGCCATCGTCCACGCGGAACCCATCCGGGAACGGCGGACGCGGCTCTGAGCCAATGCCTGTCAGCACGCGGTCGTCCTGATAGTAACACTGCACGGCGTGCTTCATGAACGCTCGGAAGAACAACGTGTGGTTCTTCTCCAGCGAATGCACGGCGTCAACCCGGGCCTCTGGAGTCAGCGTCACGAAGGGCGCCGGTGATTCCTTCTCGAGGCGCGCAAGTCCGTCGCGCAGAAACTCCTCAAGGGCTTTGCCGTGGGCATAGTCGGGAAACGCGATCTCCCCCGCACCGGGCAAGCCGCGCGTCGGCTCGGGCGGAATCACGACGTTCAACAGCGCCGACAGCGCTGCCTGCTCAGTGTCGGAGAGCCGCACGCCGCTCATGACGCCAGCGTCGAGTTCATGCTGCGCTTCAGGTGGTCGGCAACGTACAGCGCCAGCGCCTGGATGGTGGCAACGGGGTTCACGGCACCCGACGTGACGAACGCGCTGCTGTCCACGATGTAGAGATTCGGCACGTCATGAGCCCGTCCGAAGCCGTTTACGACCGAACTGCGCGGGTCGATTCCCATCCTGGCGGTGCCCATCAGGTGCCAGCCAGTGTGTCGAACGGGTCCGTGCGCCGAAGTCTTCGTCGCGCCAGCGGCCTTCAACGCCTCGCGACCGCGCGTGAGACCGTGCGCCAGCATCCTCCGGCTGTTGTCCCCGAGCCTGTACGTGATTCGCGGCGCCGGGATGCCGTGAGCGTCCGTGAGCGCCGGATCGAGCGTGACCGTGTTGTGCGCTTCGGGCAAGTCCTCGACGATGATCGCGATGCCGATCGTGCGACCAAACCGGGCCGCAAACTCCTCGTGATGGTGGAGGCCCCATGGTATTTCCCGGCGCGCCACCCCTGACACTGCGGTCTCAACCGGCCCTGGACCGCGCAGCACTTGCATCGTGTAACCGCGCACGTAGCCGCGCGCGGTGTCGGTCTCGTAGAACTCCTGGCTCAGGATGCACGCACCGTGCGGCCCCAGGTGAGACTGCAGATCCTCCTCGAAGATCCCCTCGGCGTAGCCACACGGGTGCAGCATCAGGTTCTTGCCAACAAGCCCGTTGCGGTTGGCAATGCCATCGGGGAACTCCGGCGACCTGGAGTTGAGCATCAGGCGCGGTGTTCCGACTCCGTTGCACGCAAGCACGACAACGCGCGCTTCCTGCCAGTGCTCCGTGCCTGTTGCGTCGTAGTAGATCACTCCCGTCGCGCGGCCGTGCTGGTCGACGGTGATCTCGCGAACGCGGCAGCCTGTCTTGAGCTTCACGCCGTTGCGGACGGCTGCCGGCCAGTACGTCACGTCCGAACTCGCCTTGGCGCCTTGTGGGCAGCCGGTGTTGCACGGACCGAGGTTCACGCACCTGGCGCGACTGCCGTGCTGGCGCGTGGCGATGGCGGCGTACGACGGCCACCAGTGCCAGCCGAGCTTGTTGAAGCCATTTCCCATCACCTCGCCCATCCTGCCGAGCGGCAGCGGTGGCAACAGCTCTTCCATCGGCGGATACGCCGGATCTCCCACGAGACCGGACACGCCCATCATTCGGTCGTTGATCACGAAGTACGGGACGAGTTGCTCGTAGCTGATCGGCCAATCATCGGCAACGCCATCAAGCGAACGCACCCGGAAGTCGGACGGATGCAAGCGCGGAAAATGCGCCGAGTAGAGAATCGTGCTGCCCCCAACCGCATTGTAGTTCGCGATCGCGATCGGCGAGTCGGCGTCATTGATCGGATAGTCCGCCGGCAAGTTACGGACGTTCGGGCTGACGTTCGCCTCGTTCGAGCGCGACATCTCCCATCGGCGTGTGGTGCTGGGGTACGTGCGGGGGTCAACCCAGTCGCCCTGCTCCAGGCAGAGAATATCGAGTCTGGCTTCACTGAGGCTCCATGCCGCGGCCGCGCCCGACGCGCCCGCGCCGATGATCAGGACATCTACGCTGTTCATGGCCGAAGCCGGCTACGGCTTCTTCGGCAAGTACTGCTCCAGGATGTCGGGAATCGTGATCAGCATGTCAGCCTCGCAAGCGACTTCGCCGTTCGTCCATGCGGTGCCCTTGCCTTTGCACACTCCGCGGCTCCAGGAGATGACCTGGGCGTCGATAACGAACTTGTCGCCAGGGAGGACCTCCTTCCGGAAGCGCACGGTGTGCTGCAGAGCGTGCGTCACCTTGCCCTTGAGGCCCGGCAAGGTCGTGATCGCGACCGTGAGCATCTGCGCCAGCGCCTCGAGTTGCAGCGCGCCCGGCATGTTCGGCGCACCCGGAAAATGCTTCGGGAAGTACCACTCGTTGTTTGACAGGTTCTTGTAGCCCTTGGCGTACTTGCCGGGCAGCACCTCGTCGATGTGATCGATCATGAGGAACGGGTACCGGTTCGGCTGGTAGTCCTGGAGCTCGATGCAGTTGAGGCTGAATGCCTCCGCTTCCGAGGACGGCTTTGATTTCGATTTGCTCATGACTAGGCGTAGTCCACGATGCGCGAGAGACTGCGGATGACGTCGTACCCATCCCAGATGACGCTGATGTCAAGCGCGGTGCCCACCGGCACGATGCGGTCGATGCCGGACAGCCCGTTGTCAAGGACGAAATCCCGCAGGACGGTCTTGCTGACCCCGAAGTAAGTCAGCGTCTGGTACCTGTTGTTCACCACGTCCTTCAGCTGCTCAATCCTGTCGATGCGGCACTCGTAGAAATACCCGAATCTGCCCCGCAGCGCATCCATCGTCGCCGGCACTCGATCGAGTTCGGCACGATACACGAAGTTGTCGTGTCGCTGCAACGTGACATGCTCCCCGAACTCCACGGCGTTGCGGCAGGCTTGCGTGAACTTGTCCATGGCGGCCACAGGCTGGAGTTCGTACTTCTCGGCTGCGACGCCGCCGACGCCGTCCCAGAACCGCCTCTGCGCTTCGGCGACCGTCGCCGAATCCCCGAGCCACGCGACCAGGTGCGGCGACGAGCAAGCGTTCTGGTCCATTTGATAGGCGTCATTGTAGAAGCCGGTGATGAGTCGGCCGAAAGCCGGCTCCCCGGCGACGGCCACGCTTCCGGCGTCCATCACGCAGAACGAGTACCGGTCCGCGAATACCACTTCGGTCGCGCGCTCGGGCAGCGCAATCTTCCTGATGTTGCTGATCGCCAGGTCGCCGCCCCAGATCACGCGCGCGTTGCACCGGGCCGTCAGCGCGCGCGTCGTTTCGTCGTTCTGTTCGTAACGAACGAACTCGGTCATCGCCGCGATCCCGGCAAAGCGGGGCTCGTCGAGCAGCGCCTTGACGAGTCGAGTGACGATGCGCACTTGCGCGAAGTCCCGCGTCGGGACCCGGACGATGTTGGCGTTCCCGGCCAGCAACCCGAAGGCGAACGAGAACGCAAAGTTCACCGGAACGTTGGACGGCGTGATATGGAAGACCGTCCCCACGCCCAATCGCGCACGGGACTCACCGAACTCGGCCTGCAGCCGCGCGAGGTTCGCCCTCCTGGCCCAGTAGCCGAACGAGATCACATCCGGGTATTCCTTCGCCTCGGCGTCGCGCATTATGGCGTCGGACAGCACTGCAAGAAACTCCAGGACGGGTTCGCTGTACGGTGGCAGCGCACGCGGAGCGCCCGTCAGGCCGCCGGTACCGGCGAGGTGCTGGGTCACTGGTCGGGTGCCGCTGCGACATCGCTGCAGCCGCGGATCTCCGCGTCTTTGATGCGGCCCAGCACCTCGAACCTCTTGCCGAGTCGCCCGCATGTGCAGTCATCCTCGCCCAGGATGCGGCCGCGGTCTTCCGAAATGACGGAGTGGCCGGGATAACTGTACGGGAGCAACGACACGAGCTGGAGCAGGCCCTCCTCGCCGTGGGGCAGCACGGCAAAGTCGCGAAAGTCGCGCACCAGTACATCGGAGAAACCGGATGTGTGCAGAAACCCCGCCTCGCATTCCACGAAGATCGAGCCCGTTTGCTCGACCATGCCGTAGTAGCTGAAGACGCGCTCGATGCCAGCCACTTCGCGCAGTCCACGCTTGAATCGCTCGTTGTCGACCTGTAACTCGGTCAATTTCTTCCATCCGCCGCCGTGAATCACGGTCCCCGTCTCCAGGGGCAGGCGAATGCCGGCGTTCTTCAACGCAGCGTAGAAATTTTGCCAGATCACGAAGGTGAAACCGAACACGAGCAAGTTCTCACCAGCATGCTTCTCGAGAAACGAGCTCACGCCTCGCACATCGAGCGCCATGTTTGCATTCAGGGCGTACTCGACCTCCGAGCCGAACATCGAGAACCCGAGAATGCCGGCGCCGCGTGCCGAGAACATCGCGCGATCCTTGACCACCTCGCGCGAATCCACGATCAGCATCGGCATGCGCCTGGTGCCGATGTATGAGCCCATCAGCCTGGCCAGCACCTTCGTCTGGTCGGCTGCGGTCCGCTTGTCCAGGAAGATTCGCGACGGCTGCTGGCCTGACGTGCCTGATGACATCATCGTCTTCACCACCTGATCGGCGGAGACGCTGCGCAGTTCGTATTCCTTAAAAAGCCGAACCGGGATGAACGGCACGTCTTCGATACGCGTGAGTCCATGCGGATCGTGCCCGAGCGCGTCGAGCACCCGCCGGTACTCGGCGCAATTGTCGTAATGGTGTGCGGTCAGCGCCGCCAGTGCGTCGCCGTGCAGTTCAGCGCGCGCTGCACGATCGAGTCCGTAAGGCGGGATGCTCCCGATGTCGATCGGCACGCTGACGGAGGGAGCTTTCATCCAGCGAGGGCCGGGTAGATGACCTTGCCCGACTCGTTGCGCGGTATGCGCTCGACGTAGGCCACCGCAAATGCGGAGGGGTGGATCCCCGTGTATTCCGCAACCATACGAATCAGGTCCGGGTGACGTTCCCTCGATGTGGTGTACACGCGAAGGTGGTCGTCAACGCCAGAACACGCGGATTCGAACCCGGCAGCAGCAAGCATCCGCTCCACGTCGTCGAGGCTGACGCGGTTGCCGAACAGCTTCAGGAAGCGCTTGCGCCGGCCGGTGATGTAGTAGAAGCCATCTGCGTCGCGCTCGGCGAGGTCACCCGTCCTCAGGACCCCGCGGTTTTCGTCTCCTTTCGCCAGGTCTTCGCGGCTGTGCGCATACCCGAGTGACACGTTCTCGCCCTGGTAGACCAGCTCGCCCTCGACGCCGGACGCCGTGATGACGCGGCCGGACTCGTCCTCGAGCCACAGCTTCCCACCTGGGATGGCCATGCCGATGCTCCCTGCTTTCGAGACCGCGTGCTCGGCCGGCAACCAGCTCATGCGCGCCGTGGCTTCCGCCTGGCCATACATGACGATGAAGCGAATTCCCTTCTCCCGGCACGCGACCGCGAGTTCCCGGGCACGGTCGGCAGGCAGCTTGCCGCCTGCCTGCGTCACAGTGCGGAGGCTGGGCACGTCCATGCCCGGAAACCTGAGCTTCGACAGCATCTCGTAAGTGTACGGGACGCCCCCGAACGTGGTGGCCTCGTGCGCGCGCAGCGCGGCCCAGAATCCCTTGTCGATCACACTCCGGCTCGTGAGCACGATCGCGCACCCGCACAGCAAGTGCGAATTGATGATCGACAAGCCGTAGGTGTAGCTCATCGGCAGCGTCGTAATCGGGCGGTCGGCCGACGAGATGCCGAGGTACTCGACGATCGCCCTGGTATTGCTGTCGAGGTTGGCGTACGACAACCGTACGAGCGCCGGGCTTCCCGTCGATCCTGACGTCGTGAGCAGCAGCGCCAGGGAATCGTGCATGCGATCGGTCCCGCTTGGGCTGGTTCGCGTGAGCACGTAGTCGCTCAGCACGTGAACGGCCGTTCCCCGCCCGGCAGCCATCGTGGTGCGCGGCGCCCAGAGGAATTCGGGCCGGTACGCGCGCAGCAGGTCCTCGGCGTGCCTGTCGTTGCCGCTGCTGCCGACGACCAGCGGCACGGCGCGCGCGCGCAGGCATCCGAGGTAACCCACCAGCGACTCGAGCGTGTTGCTGCAGACAAGGAGCACCAGGCTGCGCGGCCTGAGGACCGACGCAACGGCGTCTGCCATGGCCGCGACCTGGGCGTAGGAAATCCACTCGTTCGCTTCGGTGATGGCGGCCGGCGCGGAACCGAAGGCATCGATGCCGTCATAGAAGTTCGTCGGCATCCCGCGGGACCTCAGGTCAGAACTCGACTTTGTACTTGGCCAGCGTCTCGATGCCCTTGGTATACGAGCTGAAATCGATGATGTCGTCCATCTCCATCTGGATGTCGAACGCGGACTCCAGGGCGGCGATGAGCGTCATGTGTCCCACCGAATCCCACGTTGCCACGGACTGGTACACGAGCTTGTCGGAAAGCTGGTCCTTGCTGACCTGAAAACACTCGATAAAGGCGTGATCGTATTTGTCGCGGTTGGACATCGGCTAGAATGGCTTCGTGAAGACTCGCTTCGACTCGTTCTTCTTGATCGCACGGGCGGGGTTGCCGAGCGCTATGACCTCATCGGCGATTGAATCATAAACGACCGAGCCCATGCCGACTATCACGTCGCGACCGATGGTGAGTCCCTGCTTGATCTGCACGCCCATGCCCAGGTAGGACCGCTCGCCAACAACGCACGCGCCGCCGACGTTGACCATGGAGGACACGACCGAGTGGGCACCCAACCTTATGTCGTGCCCGATGATGGCCTGAACGTTGAGTGCGACGTTGGCGCCCAGCACCGCCTGACTCGCCACGAGGCAGTGCGCCGTCACGACCACGCCCTCTCCGAGCGTGGCGGTGTCGATCACGATCGCGGACGGATCAACGACCGTCGCCAGCCGGACGCCGCGTGCCTTCAATCTGGAGTAGACCTCTTCGCGGATGGCGGGTTCGCCAATTCCGATGGAAACCTCCAACTCGGAGGTCCCGAACTTCGCCAGCGCATCCTCCAGCGTGTACAGTGTCGTGCCGTAGAAGTCCCCGGCGAGCCCGGGCGCATCGTCAATGAAGCACAGTTCGTCCCACCGCGTGCCGCGGGCGTTGGCGCGCCGGGCGACGTCGTAGATCTCGCGGCCGAATCCACCCGCGCCGTACACGAACAGTTTCATGCGCTGGGAACCTACAGCGCGCCCTCGGAAAGCCACGTTCCGGGCGTCCCGGCCACGGTGCAAACCCAGGCCTTCGGCCGACCGGCACGTGGCGCCTTGTTGACGACCCGGTCGCCGACTCGCCACGCGCCGGTTGTCGGTGGGGCCATCCCGTACTGCGTCACCATGCCGCCGAGAACGGTGGTGTCCGCGAGGGTGGCGGACGTGTCCGGGCCCGTAACGAGGTTCGTGATGCACGTCCGGGCGTCGCCCGCAGTGAACCGCAGGCGCCCATCTCCGTCGAATCGATCGAACAGCGACGATATCCGCACTTGGTCACTGGCAGCCACCACGGGAACGGACCAGCGATTTGCGATGCTCACGAAGTGGCATGTGTCTGCTAGGTGGATCTCGGCGCCCATCTCGGCGACGCAGTGACGGCACGACAGCACGAACCGCGTCGTGTTGCCACCGCCCGGCTCGAGCCGGATGAAGTTCGCGAGCGTCTCTGCCTGACAGCCGTCCAGCACCAGGTTGTCAGCGCCCCCGACGCGATGAGCTGCGATCCGGATGAGCCGATTGTTGCTGATTTCGTTGCCGCCGCCAGCGCAGTTCACCATGTACATCAGCCCGGCGCGCTGGAGATACACCCCGTCGCCGCCGGCCGGCACGTTGAAGCCGCAACCGTCGAGCTTCCACATGTCGGCGTTGTTGGTGTCGACGTACACGCCCACCGTCGGGAACAGGAAGCGGCAGTTCCGGATGTCGACCCCGGACACGCTCCAGTCAAACGGGTGGTCACGCGACACGTCACCGGCCTGTTCGTCAACGCACGAAATGCCGAACTCGAGATCGTAGAAAGTGATGCCCTCGAAGGCCAGGTTGAACACCAGGCGCGGCCACGTTCCGGCGATCCTGATGCCAACCTTCCCCGTGGTGGAGCCCGCGCGGGAGGGCACACGCGACGGCGCGAGCGAGACATGGCGGATGGCGACGTTGGTCGCGCCACCCGGGATTACAAACACTGCCTTGCGATCCTCCATCTGGAACAGGTACGACGGCACCGTCCCACGACTCGGTGGATCGCCATTGAACGGATCTCCGGCGTGATCGCCGAGGATGGTCACGCCCGGCGCCAGCTTGACCTCATCCGTCAACCGGTACCAGCCGCTGGGGACGTACACCGTGCCGCCGCGCTGCACGGCGTTGACCGCCGCGCGAATCGGCCCCGTGTCGTCGCTCACGCCATCGCCGACTGCGCCATAGTCGCGCACGTTGACCATCAGTTCTCCTCCCGCAACAGCCGGTCCCACAGTGCGGCCATCGCCGTCTCCGAAAACTCCTCATGCCCGGCGCGGAACGCGTTCTCCCGCTTGCGTTGGAGAACGTCGCCTCCCGCGGAAATCTCGTCGAGGGCGCGCACCAGGCCCTCGGCATCGCCCGGCAACACCACCCACCCACAATCGCGCGATGCCACCAGGTCAGCGAGGTCGGACTCGCGTGAGCACACGGCCAGGATCGCCTGCCCTGCGGCGAGCGCACTGTAGGCCTTGCTCGGCATCACGATGCGCTCGGCCCCCGCTTTCATCGTCACGAGCGCAACATGCGCGGCGCGCATGCGCGAAACCCACTCGGCGTCCGGGAGTGACGACGCGAGCGTGATCCAGGCACCGGCACCCGGCGTCGATCGAACCCGTTCGGAGAATCGCCGGTAGCCGGGACCGAACGCATGGAACGTCAAGGCCGCGTTGATCGCTTGTGCCCGGCGGCCGAGCAGGCTGGCCGCATCAATGAGCGTGTCCACGTCGTGCATTTTGCCGAGCGTTCCGCTGTACAGCACGTCCACAGCCCCCGTGACGGGACGGGGCGGGTGCGCCGCGAACGGCCCTGCGGCGGCGCCGACCGGAATGACACGGGCGCGGTAAATCGGCCCGAAGAGGGCGTCCGCATGCCGCTGGAGCCAGTCGCCAATGAAAACGTTGGCGTCGGCGCGATCGAGCGTCAGGCGCACCACGCGCCGAATCGCGCGCGTCATCCAGGAGTTCTTCGGCAACTTGCCGGCGACAACAAGCGCCTCAGGAAACGTGTCGTAGATCAGGTGGATGACGCGGCTACCACGCGCAGTCAGCGTGGCGAACAGGGGAGCGTAGAACGGATTCGTCGTCACGATGTGCTGGTGAGACACTGCAGATGTCAGGACCGACCAGGCCATCCGCACCGGGTGCTCGATGTACATCCGCAGGCGCAGAACAATGCGGCCGAGCGCACCCCGCCGGCGCCGAAAGTCGCCCTCGGCGACAGTGAAGCCCAGCCGAACGTGGATGCCGAGTGACTCGAGAACGCGGAACGTGCTCTTCTGGAACTGTGCCGGCTCGACCGACGTCCAGAACCAGACAGTCTTACCGGAGCGCATGGCCGAGCAGTTCTTCGTAGACGGCCCGCACGCGCCGGCACGTCTCGTCCCAGCTGAACGCCCGACTACGCTCGAGGCCGCGCCGCACCTGCGCGTCGCGGGCTTCGGCTACGAGGAGTGAGGAGATAGCTGCGCGGAGTTCGTCGGCGTCACCCCGCTGGAGCAGGATGCCGGCATCGCCCGCGACCTCGGGGATCGATGCTGCCCGGACGGCAACCACAGGGCAGCCCGCCTTCATGGCCTCGAGAATCGGAATCCCGAATCCTTCCGCGAGGGACGGATACGCCAGGCACAACGAGCGGTTGTACTCCCGATTCAACGCAGCGTCGTCGAGGTGGCCCGTGTGGTGGTAGCGACCTGGAAGCGTCCGCTCCAGCCGGGCACGCTCGGCCGAGGTGAACTCTCCCCCGCCGACGCACACAAGCGAGAGATCGGGCAACGCGGCGAGCGCATCCACGACCGGTGCGAAATTCTTCGTCGCGTTGCGCTTGCCGACGAACAAAACCTGCGGCCGCAGTGTCTCGTTACTCAAGCGGTGGAAGGCGTCTGACGCCGCCAAGGGCACCACCACGCTCTTGCGGTGCAGGTCGGCGCCGAAGAACTCCAGCAGGTCGTCCTGCGTGTTTTTCGAGATGCAGATGGCGCGATCGGCGCCCGCGATGGCGGCCCGCTTCTGGGCAGAATGCACCAGCCGGTCCGGCAACGTGGCAAAGCGCTCGTAGTTGAAGTCGTAGACGGACGTGACCACGCGCGGGCCTCGCGCCGCGGGCAACCGGTAATACGTGGAGTGAAAGACGTCGCCACTGCGCCCCATCGCGGCACGACGGTATCGCTCGAGGAATCGGGGCGCTCGTGGCTGCCAAGCCGCGTCGGTCAGCGCTGGCGGCGGCGCATCCCGGAACCCGACCAGCTCGTAACTGCCGGCTGGGAGTCGGTTGATGAGCTCGGCGAACATGATCGAAATGCCGCCAGTGCGCTGGATGTTGAATACGATCCCGTCATAGACAATCACGGGACAAAAACTAGCCCGGGCAAGCTGGCCTTCGCACCGACGCTGAGCGACATTACGAGCGCTCATGACCGCCCCAGGCGCGCCACGGGATGGCGACGTAGGCATAACCGATGTGATCGAGGCGGTTCGCGCCTGGCTGCAAATCCTCTGGGCCGGCCGCCGCCTCGTGGTCCACCCAGTCGCGGTAGCAACGGCCGTTGGTCTGATCGTCGCGCTCGGCAGCCGCCAGGAGTTTACGTCCGGCATGCGCCTGCTGCCCTACCGCGGCGCCGGCCAGGGCAGCGGTTCTCTCTCCGGCCTCGCCGGGCTGGCGGGCCTGCGACTACCATCAGGCTTGTCCGACCAGATCATTACGGCGGACCTTTACCCAGTAATCGCCAAGACGATCGATTTCCGGATCTCGGTGGCCGAGACGCCGTTGCGATTCGCGCCCGGCGATGAGCCGATCAAGCCGGCAACGTACTTGCTGGAGCACCGGTCGATCCCGGCCCGGATCACGGACTTGCTTAGCGATGCACGCGCCAAGGCTACTTCAATCGTCACGGGCGACACTGGCCCTGCTGCCGGAATCGTCTCCGGCGCGGACAACACGCCGATGCAGATCTACAGTCGACGCTACCTGCGCGTGGTGGAAGAACTCGACGCGCGGCTCCAGGTCGCCATGGACCGCAAGACGTCCGTGATCACCATTCGCGGCACAATGCCGACCCGGTATGCCGCCACCGACCTCGTGCAGACCGTCTCGAACCGGTTGATGCAGCGCATCATTGAATACGAAGCCCGGAAGGCCGGCGAGCAGCTGGCTTTCATAGAGGAGCAGCATTCGAAGTCCCGCGCCAGGTACGAGAAGGCCCAGCGCAACCTTGCCGAGTTCGTGGATCGCAACCGGATATTGACGAGCGCCGTGTCCCAGATCGAGCGTGACCGCCTGCAGCGTGAATTTGATGTGGAGTTCGCGGTGCTGCAGCAACTCACCACGGAGCTTCAACAGGCGCGCATCAAGCAGACGCAGGATACGCCGGTCTTCACCGTGCTGGAGCAGGCCCTCGTACCGACCACGCGCTCCTCCCCTCGGCGCACGTTCCTCGTACTAATGTCAATCGGTGTCGGGCTTGCCGCGGGAATCCTCCAGATACTCTGGGCCTACTACCGCCCCGCTCGCACGTGACTCAGGCGCTGTTGGCGGCTGGCACCGGCGCGCTGCGAGAGAATCGAAGCACTCGTGCGGCGTAAACCAGCACCAGCACCGGGAGCAGGTTCTTCTCGATGAGCGTGAGGTGCAGGAAGACCGAGTATTTCAGCGTGAGGATGCACGTCGCGAAACAATAGGCGTAGACGGTCATCCCCCACCAGCGCCCACCATAGCGCAGGAACCAGCGCATGATCACCGCGAAGAACGCGCCGTTGATCAGGCCACGCATCAGGAGGTCCGGCTCGCCGCCCCAGAGCGCACTGTCCGCAATGGGGCCAAGGGTAAACGGAGACACGTCGGCTTCCGGGAAGTAGTTCGCGTGATACCAAGACATCGGGTTGAAACGGGTGAAATCGCCGAACGTGAACAGGGAGATCAAGTCGTGGAAGAACATTGGCCACGCGCGTGGTGGCAGCGTCCCCGCTGCGCGCTCCGCGTACAGATGAAAGCCCGGAAAGAAGACTGAGGTCAGTTCCCCCGCCGGCTGCACGCCTTCCTCGGCCAGCACATCGCTCGCAGACGCCACGCCAAAATCCAGCGTCCGTACGATCTCGACGACGGAGAAGAGCACCACAAGGACGGCGATGGCCGCGACCCCGCCTCGCACCGAAATCCGGCGAACCATGAAGTGGTACAGGCAAGCCGCCTGCAGCACCACGATGAGCGCCTGGATCCGGGCGCCGAACGAATACACGATCTCGTACGCCGCAATTCCGGCAACCACGACCGGAATAATGTACCGGTACTTGCGGTAGTTTCGGAACAGCAGCACGAGCAAGACGCAGTACAGCCCGAGGCTCATCCGTATGAACAGGGATGAGATTTTCCGCAAGAGCCACGGAAGGTGGTCGTATCGCTGGTAGTGCTCCCAGTAGGTCTCGACAGGCGCGGACATCACGCGCAGGCTGATGACGAGCACGGCCGCCGCGACCGCAGCCACCAGCAGCGCCCGCCCGTCGCGATATCCCGAATCCTCAATGGTCGTGGGCACTTCGGGCCCGCTGCCCCGAAGCAGCAGGTAGCCGGCCGCGACCCCAGCGGCGAACAGGACGTGGCGCCACAAGTGGGTCCGCAGGGCCGAAGCCTCCGGCAAGAGGGCTCCGAGCGGCCCACCCTCGTAGATGCCAGCGCCCAGAAACGCGAGGGCCGGGAAGACGGTGTACGCCAGCAGCAGACCCATGTAGACGAAGCCAAGCTCGCCAAAACCCGCTCCGCCAATCCTGTGCTGTAGCACGACCCAGAAGACCGCGAACACCAGGCAGATCGCAACGGTCGGCGCGATGTGCTGCGCCGCGTCAGCCGGAAGCGCCCCCGAGAGCACGGCGCCCGTCAGGATCCCGCCTGCGACCAGCAGCACCGTCACGACAAGCGGGTAGCGGCGTACGACCGTAGTTGCGTACCGCCGAAGGACCGTGCCGACGCCGAGTGCCCCCCCAGGGGCTGTCATCCGCGATCCGCCAGATGCGAGCCTGGTCCATGCCAGAGCTCAGTCAGCGATTCACCGCGGCGCCACGCGAGTGTCCGATACCTGATGGAGTTGGTCAGTGCCCCCCACACCGAGGTCGTCTTCAGGGCTGCCGACGCGCGATGCGCGTAGTACGCGAAGTACGAGGCGTCCACGATATTCTCGACGCCAATCTGCCTTGCGTCGAAGTAGAGCCGGGTGGTGCTGGCTGCGTTCCCGGACAGCACGGTGCGGTTGTTTCGTCGAGCGCGCTTCAAGCGCGCGTGAAAGAATGCCCCCAAGCCATGGTGCGCCGCGATCCCTTCCAGGATACCAAGTTCCCGCGATACACGGTCCCGGGCAAAGAGCCCGTCTTCCAACTCGGCGAGAGCCTTCACGACCAGGTTCTGGTAGTCGATGCGCGGCGCCACGCCGGGCCACCCGGGCAGGTCTCGCACCGTCAACAGGAAGTCCGCTGTCATGATCGTGATGAGCGGCGAATATGGCTGTGCAGCCAAGTCGCGATGCAGCGGCCGCTGGACCGCTTGCGCGAAGAATGCGTCGGACTGCTTCCGCATCAGCGGCGTCGACGCCAGGTAGCCGAAGCCGGCGGACGTGGGGGAAATGCCGTGCAACGAAAGCGGCGCCTCGGAGAACGTCCAGGACCGCACCTCGCCGGCGACGACGATTCCCGAGTACCCATCTGGCGTCGAGCAGGAGTAGAAGCTCCCGCTCGCCGAGCGACTCTTTACCTGGTCCACGAGCCGCGTCGAAACAACGCCCTTCACGTAGAACATCGGGGACTCAAGATCCCAGACATAGCTCAGGTTCCTGGCCTGTCGCTCAAGAAAGTCGCGCGAGTGCACGACCCGCGTGCCGATGCCCAGCTTGCGGCGCACCATCGGAAGCACCACCTGTGATTCGTGCCCGCGCGCACCGGGATAGAAGAACACCGGGGTTGGCCACGCCAGCACCTCGTGCGATGAGGCGCGCAGCAAGTCTCGCATCGCTGTAATGCCATGCGGCATCAGGCCATCGTCACCCCCGAGCGCCATCACGTAGCCGGGCTTCACCTGACGAAGCGCAAACTCAAAATTCTCCAGCATGCCGGCACCCGAGCCGGGTGTCACATAGCGAACTCGGGGATCCCGGCGCGCCGCTTCCTCGACCACCGCGCGGGTATCGTCGACGCTCCCATCGTCCGAGACGACAATCTCCAGGTTGTCGTAGTCCTGATGCGTGCACGACCGGAGCGTGTGTTCCAGATACCGCGCCCGATCCTTGGTCGGGATGATGACGGTGAAGCGCGGGTTGGTTTCGGAAGTCGCCATCGCCTAGGCTGGACGCGTGTCGGTGCCGGCGCGCGCGCGTGCCTGCCGCTCGCCGCGGACGAAAAAGAGCAGCAATAGCCCCATCGCGCCAAGCCACGCCACGGCCGCCCACGCCGCCCCCGTCCAGCGGCCCGGCGCATCCGGCATCAGCAACCGCGCCACGACGGTGACGGGAAGCGCGAACGCCAGCGGCGGCAGCACCACCGCGCGATACCAGCCCAGCAGCTCGCCAACCAGCAACCGACGGTGCATGAACCACAGCTCGATGGTAATTCCGGAAACGCCGTGCAGCAGCCACACTGTCGTAGCTCCAACGGTGCCGTACGTCCGGATCGCCCACACCATGAGCGGCACACCCGTCAGCAACGCGCCGACGATCGCCGTCGCGTGCAAGCGCGTCCATCCGCTCGCCTGTTGCAGCGCCGCCGGCAGCCACATGAGGCCCGTGCAGGTAATCGCCACGAGCAACCAGCGCAGGACGGACGCCACCGTGTCATCAGGTGCCCCGAGCCACACAGCGACCATTTGGGGCGAAAAAGCCCAGCCGACCACGGCGACCGGAATCACGAGGTACCCCACGACGCGGCATCCGTACAGGTACTCTCGGCGGAGGGCCTCGTGATCGGACACCGCGATCAGCTCTGCGTACCTGGGGAAGAACGCCCGATAGAACGGCTGTATCCCGAGCTGCAGCAGGCCGCTGGCCGTGAACGCCGCGGCGTATTTCCCCAGCTCGGCCGTCGTCAGGAGCTTGCTCAGGGCAATGCGATCGGCGTTCGCGAGAAGAACGGCTGCGATCGACGTGACGGCCATCCCGGCAGAGAAACGCCACGCGCGGCTGATGAGATCAGGTCGCACGGTTCCACCCGCACGGCTCCCGGAGCGCAGCAGCCGCCACAGCGCCTGGCGCACTAGGAGCGTCTGCGCGGCCGAAAACACCGCTTGTGCCGCGAAGAAGGTCACCACGTCGGGGATTCGAAGCAGGGCGAGCGCACCACCGCCGTACCGCAGCAGGTTGCCGGCGAACTGGATGGCGTTCATGCGCCCATGTGCCTGCTTGCCGGCCAGCCCGCTCGAGTACAGCCCCGCGGGAAACTGCAGCGCCAATGCCAGCGCGATCATCCGCAGCGCTTCACGCAAGGTGTCCGCCGTCAGCGCGCTCGACTGGAGCCAGCGCGAAGCGATCCATCCAGAGGACCCGGCGACCAGCAGGCCCGCGACCAGCGCCAGCGCCCAGTACGCCAATTCCATGGTCCGGACGAGGTCGCGCTCTTCAGCTTCACCCTCGGGCCCGGCCCGCGCGCCCGCCAGCGACTTGATGACGGTCGCCCCGAATCCCATGTCAAGCAGGCCCATCAAGACCTGCATCATGAGCCACAGGCCGACAATGCCGTAGCCATCCATGCCGAGGCGCGACACGAACCACGGCGTCGCCACCACGACCATGACGCCCGTGGACACGCCGCCAACCAGGTTCCAGGCGACGTTCCGGGCCGAACGGTGCGATGCGAACCACCCCAGCGCTGCCACAAACCGCCCGCGCGCTTGCGGCGTCATTTGAGGGTCAGTCGTAACGACGCCACACAGTTCGGTTCACGTAGTCGATGTAGCTCAGGATCACGCGAACCACCTGCTTGGACACCGGGCCCGCCGCGTAGTCCGGTACGATCGGGAACGCCCTTCGCTCACGGTTGTGGTGGCGAGTCACGACGCGAACCGCGTCGAGGACGGCGTCCCGCTTCAGCCCGCTCATGATGAGCGTGCCGGCATCCATGCCCTCCGGACGCTCATGAGCGTCGCGCAACATCACGGCGGGAAGGTTCAGCACCGATGCCTCCTCCGTGATCGTGCCGCTGTCGGACAGCACGCAGAAACAGTCCATCTGCAGCCGCAGGTAGTCGTTGAAGCCCAGCGGCGTGAGAAACCGGATCTGCGCGTCCTCGACATTCTCGCCGAGTGCTTCCAGGCGCTTGCGCGTGCGCGGGTGCGTCGAGATCACAACCGGCATTCTCCACTCCGTCGCCACCGCGCGTAGCGTGGCGAGCAGCTCGCGCAGGCGCTCGGGCGAGTCCACGTTCTCCTCGCGGTGCGCACTTACGACGAAGAACTTGCCGGATTCGAGCGCGAGCCGCTTGAGCACGTCGCTCTGCGCGATGCCCGGCATCGCGTGATCGAGCACTTCCTGCATGTGCGAGCCGGTCTTGATCACCGTCTCCGGCCGGATGCCCTCGGCGATCAGGTAGCGTCGCGCGTGCTCGCTCAGCACCAGGTTGATGTCGCTCGCGTGATCCACCACGCGGCGGTTGATCTCCTCCGGGACGCGATCGTCGAAGCAGCGGTTCCCCGCCTCGAGGTGGAACACCGGGATTTGGCGGCGCTTGGCGGCGAGCACTGCCAGGGCCGTGTTCGTGTCGCCATAGAGAACGAACGCTTCCGGCCGTTCTCTTGCCAGCACGTCGTCCGTTCGCGCAATGACCTCAGCGATCGTCTTCGCCGCCGTGTCCTTCGCCGCGTCGAGGAAATGGTCCGGCTTGCGGATGCCGAGGTCATCGAAGAAGACCTGGTTCAGCTCGTAGTCGTAGTTCTGGCCGGAGTGTACCAGCACATGCGCCGTCTGTGCATCCAGTTCGGCGATCACACGGCTCATCTTGATGAGCTCCGGCCGCGTGCCGACCAGCGTCAGCACCTTACGCATCGATCGCGCCTTCCAGCAGGCGGTGTTTCGTCAGCACTTCCTTGATCTCCGCGATCGAGAGGCGCCGCGTGTTCTCGGATGTGTAGTCCTCCAGCTCCGATACGCGCTCCTCGCCTTCCACGAAGTATTTCTTGTAGTTGAGGTCGCGGTCGTCCGCGCGCACCCTGAAGTAGCGATCTCGGTCCTCAGCGCGCGCACGCTCTTCACGCGAGAGAAGCGTTTCATGGAGCTTCTCGCCGTGCCGCGTGCCGATCACCCGGACCGCCTCCTTGCGCTCGAACAAGTCCATCATCGCCTGCGCGAGGTCGCCCATCGTGGACGCTGGCGCTTTCTGGATGAAGATGTCGCCCTGCCGGCCGTGCTCGAACGCGTGCAGCACGAGATCCACCGAATCCTCGAGCGACATGAGGAAACGCGTCATCTTCGGATCCGTGACCGTGAGTCGCTCGCCCTGCTGGAGCTGCCTGGCAAAGAGCGGAATGACCGAGCCGCGGGATCCCATCACGTTGCCGTAGCGAGTGCAGCACATTACCGGTCCGCCATCCGGCACGGCACGTGACTTGGCGACCACGAGCTTCTCGGCCATGGCCTTCGATACTCCCATGGCGTTGATCGGGTAGACAGCCTTGTCGGTGCTCAGCACTACGACGCGCTTGACGTTCATCTCGATCGCAGCGGTCAGCACGTTTTCGGTGCCAAGCACGTTCGTGCGCACGGCCTCCATCGGGTAGAACTCGCAGGAGGGCACCTGCTTGAGCGCCGCGGCATGGAACACGAAGTCTGCGCCACGCATTGCATTCACGACGCTGTCGTGTTCGCGCACGTCGCCGATGTAGAACTTTACCTTGTCGCTGGCGAGCGCGATCCGCATGTCTTCCTGCTTCTTCTCGTCGCGGCTGAACACGCGCACTTCCCGGATGGGCAGCTCCATCAGCCGCCGGACGATCGTGTGGCCGAAGGAGCCCGTGCCCCCGGTGACGAGAATGCTGCCTTTATCGAACATTGGCAGAGCTGGTCGGTCTGTTGGCGTGCATCAATTGCACGAGCTCGGGCCACGGCGGCGGCGCGTAGCCGGTGGCCTTGCGGAAGTGGGAGGAATCCAGCGACCGGTCGATGCGCACCTCATCGTCAGGGACGATTTCAATCGACTTGTTGTAAACCGTCGCGATCAGATGCAGGAGATCGAACTTGGTGATGGGCTCGGAGGAGACGTGATACAAGCCGTGCAGGTGGGGCGCTGGAATCACGACATCGCGGATGACCCGCGCAACCTCCACCCAGGGGAACCCTGTGTATATCGCCTTCCGGAATCCCTTCACTCGTCCCGTCTCTCCGAGGAACCACTCAACGAGACCCAGCCGCGTGCCGTTCTCATGCCCGATGCCGGACGTGCGCAGTGTTAGCACGTGCGCCAGACCGTCCACTTCGCCAAGGAACTTTGAGCGGCCATACAGGTCCTCCGCATCCGACTGATCGTCCTCCGTGTAGCCGCCTCGTCTGCCGGAGAACACGCAGTCGGTGCTGATATGCACCATCCGCGCTCCTGCCGAGCCGCACAGTGCTGCCAACTGGTGCGGAAACAACGCATTGACCGGAATGGCGACCATCGGGTCATTCGCCACGGCAAGTTGCTTGACGATTCCCGCGGCGTTGAGAACCAGGTCCGGCTGCGCGCGATGCACGGCGCCGGCAACCTCGTCGGGTCTCGTGACATCCACGCCCGATATCAGCCGGCCGCGCGCAGATTCGGGAAAGTGCGCCATGGCGTCTGGGCTGCGCAGGGTTCCCCACGTCTCGAAACGCGCATCGGACGAGAACAGGCGGTGCAATGCCGTTCCGAGCATGCCGTTGGCGCCGAAGATGAGGATCTTCATCGGCGATAAGCTACCTGCGCGGTCCCGTCAGGGCCGGGCCGGAGCAGGTAGCTCCGCTCCCGGCCGCTCAGACGCCAGCAGGGATGCTGCTCAGGTAGGCGCGATAGAAGTCCGCAAGCCCTTCGCGCAACGGAATGCGCGGGCGCCAGCCGAGCGCGGTGAGCCGGCTCACATCGAGGAGCTTTCGCGGGGTGCCATCCGGCTTCGACGTGTCAAATACGATCTCGCCCCGGTAGCCCACGGTTTCCCTGATCAGGGATGCGACCTCACCGATGCTGATGTCCTCGCCGCAGCCGACGTTGATGATCTCGCTCGAGTCGTATTTGTGCATCAGGAAGACGCAGGCGTCGGCGAGGTCGTCGACGTGAAGGAATTCGCGCCTCGGCTTGCCCGTTCCCCACACCTGCACACTCGGAACGCCCTTCTCCTTCGCCTCGTGGAACTTCCGCAGCAGCGCCGGAAGCACGTGACTCTTCTCGAGGTCGAAGTTGTCGCCGGGCCCGTACAGGTTGGTGGGCATCACGCTGATGTAGTTCGTGCCGTACTGGCGGTTGTACGCCGCGCACAACTTCAGCCCGGCGATCTTCGCGATCGCGTACCACTCGTTCGTGGGCTCCAGCGGCCCGGTCAGCAGCGAATCCTCCCGAATCGGTTGTGGCGCGAGCCTTGGATAGATGCATGAACTTCCGAGAAACAGCAGCTTCGTGACTCCGGTCCGGTAAGCGGCCTCGATGACGTTTACCTGGATCGCGAGGTTGCTCCGGATGAACTCGGCCGGATACGTATCGTTGGCAAGGATGCCCCCGACGCGCGCGGCGGCGAGCACGACGTACTCAGGCCGTTCCTTCTCGAACAGCGCCATGACTCCCGAGGCATCCTCGAGGTCCAGTTCGGCATGAGTCCGGCCGAAGACGTTCCGGTGGCCGTCCTGCTGCAGGCGTCGAACGATCGCGCTGCCGACGAGGCCGTGATGGCCAGCGACGTAGATTCGACTCTCTGCCTTCACGTTGGTCGGGGGTGCTGCACCATCAAACGCCTTAGATGAGAGGGGGGTCCGCGAACGCGACGCGCCGATTGCATAACCTACGCTGGAAGTGACGTCCGGGACAGTTTCGCGACGTCCCGGGTCAGAACTGCCCGGACCGACCGCCTCGAGCGGCCAGCATGAGCGTCACGCTGTTGCCGGGGATCAGCCCCATCGTTGCCGACAGCTTTACCGACGCACCGATCGACAGCCGCGCGCGGTCGCGCCACTCAGTGACGCGGATTGAGGCGACGGTTGAGCCGTAGCCCGAATACAGCCCGCCTTCCTGGTTTTGCGCAACGCGTCGAACTTCGGCCTCGACCTGTCGGCTGTGTTGGGCGCCCACGATGTCATACGCAATCGCGTAGGCGCCGCCGCCCAGGACAGCTGTGCTCCCCAGCGGTTGTCCGAGATGCGTATGGCCTTCGGTGATGTCATCGTGCACGTAGAGCGGTTGCTGCACTCGAACCCGGGCCAGGTGGGAGATCCGTCCGTTCGTGGTTTCGAGGGTGATCGCGCGCACCGTCTCGCCGGCGCGCCACGCACGCCGGAATCCCACGGTGTAGCCGCTGGCGTGATCCGGCTCTCCGAAGAGGTCGCGGACATCGGCGTTGTGATCCTCGCGCAAAAACTCGAAGTACGCCTCGACCCCTGCGCCCGGAGGCGCCAGCCGCGCGAACACGCTGGCCAGCTGGTTCACCGACCGCGACGAGATTTCCCCCGCATCCTTCGCCTTGAAGAGGCGAGCGAACGGGAGCGTTGCGGTCGGCATGGAAAGCCACCCGCGTTCCAGCCGACCGTGGAAGAACCGCGTCACGCCGGCCTCGAGGCCGCGGAATCCAGTGGGAGATAGCGAGACGATCATCGCGGAAGCGAAACGAGATCGGTCGCCCGACGCTCGTCCGATCTCGGGCGACGACTCCAACCGGCCCAAGGACCAACTTGCACTCATCGTCGCCAGGCCGAGTGGCAAGCCGCGAGCTTCTGCAAACAGGCGCGGATAGCCCGCGGCCTCGGTGCCCAGTACGAGTGGGTAGTAGTGCGCCGGGCCCCAGGCCTGCGAGGCCGACGTGCCCCCTGCGGAGAGTCTCCATGCATTCAGCGAGATCCAGCTTTCGCCGGGCGAGGCGAGCGCGTAGGCGCCTTCCCCAAATCGGTACGGCAAGTCGACCCGCGAGCCATAGAACGGCTCGCGCAAGTCCGGCGGCCGTGGGCCACGAACCGGCGCATAGTCCGCGTTACTGGACCAAGCCACCAACGGCCGGACCGACGCACTGAGCGGACCTGCCTCTGCAACTGCGCCTCCCGACACCGCCATCGTGACCCCCCGGCCCTGCCACACAGCACCGTCACGGTCGACCGCGGCCCGGCGGCTGTTGAGCCAGATCGACGCAACAGGCGAGGTCACGACCAAGCGCTTGGTCCCCGGTTCGGCACCGGTCCAGCTGAAGAGCGAATCGCGCGAACGCCGAGTGAGCGGCCGAATGACCGTCGAGACGCCCGCCGGAGCGAGCAGTCCGGTGAGCAGGAATGTGCGCTCGCTCATGCTCCCTGCCGTTGCGTCGACCTCGGCGAGGTTCGCTAGCGTGGTGGCTCCGTTCAGGGGCTGCTGGCTCGCGACCGGCGCTGCCGCGATCGCCATGGTCCCGATCACGGCCCACGTTCCGCACTGCGATCGGTTAAGCACTGCAGTCATCGCAACAAGTTACCTTCGACAGCCATTTCCTCTGGGGATCCATTCGGTTTGACAGAGTTCGTTCGCTCCCTCACGGCCGGCGGGGTGGTGCTGTGCATCAGCACCGTGACGCACGCCCAACGCAACACCATCGCAACCGAGCGCGTGCGCTTGGCGGAGATCACGGGCGATACCATCGGCGCGCCAGTTGCGGTTCCGTCGTGGCTTCGGATTGTTCCGCCTGACGTCCGGATCGTCTGGAATTCGGAGATCCCCTACTCGCTCAACGACGGACCGCTCTGGGCAGGACGTGGCATGAACGTCGGCCTGTCCGGTGGACTGGAATCGTCCGTCCGCCTCAGAAGAACGCTCGTGCGCGTGCGCCTTGCACCCACGATGGTCTACAGCCAGAACCTGCCGTTCCCGATCATCCGCGGAACGATGCCAAGCCGGTCGGCATTTGCCAACCCGCTTCACGACTCCACATCCTCCATGGACCTGCCGCTGCGATTCGGCGATGTGCCCGTGCGCCGCTTTGATGCCGGCCGGAGCGAGCTGTCGGTTACAGGACGGCACGTGGCGCTGCGCCTGACCGCGGAGAACGACTGGTGGGGTCCGGCGATCCGGAACGCCATCGTCATGGGAGACAACGCGGCCGGCATCCCTCGCCTCGAGGTGTTGACTTCGACCCCTCTGCGAACGCGCGTTGGAGCAATCAGCGCGAAGGCGATTGCTGGCGCCTTGACGCCATCACTGTACTTCGACGCCGCGCACCGGTCGCGCATCATCAGCGGCGCCGTCATCGAACTCAAGCCGAAGTTCGACACGACGCTCACGCTCGGGTTTCACCGCGTCGTGTACGCGCCCGTCGCCTGGAGCCTCGGCACGGTCGTCCGCGCAATCGACTTTGCCGTCCGGTGGGAGGCACTGCGAAAACCCAGCGAACTCGCCGAAGGTGAGACGGACTACACCGATCAGATCTCCGCGCTGGCGGCGCGATGGATCTTCCCTAGGGCGGGGTTCGAAGTGTATGGCGAGTGGGCGAGGGCCGACCTGCCGCGATCACTCAACGAGTTCGTGTCTGTCCTGCACTACTCAGGAGGGTACACGTTCGGATTTCAGTGGGCCCAGCCGAAACGAACCGGCTCGTACCTGCGGCTACAGTCGGAGATCACCTACCTCGAGCAAAGCGCAGGATTCGGTGATCGCACGTTCTCCGAGTTCTACAGTGGCCGTGCCTCCGCCGAGGGCTACACGCAGCGCGGCCAGGTCATTGGGGCCGCGATCGGCCCGGGGGCATCGTCGCAGTGGCTGGCGATGGACTATTTCGCGCCGCGCTGGCAGGTCGGCGTGTTCGCCGGGCGTGTTCGCTGGGAAAACGATGCGCTATATCGGCAGTTCGTGCCCAACTTTTTCCAGCACGATGTCTCGCTGCTGGGCGGCGTTCGCGGAGCCAGGCGTTTTCCGCATGCCGACCTTTCGTTCGACGTCACGTGGGCATATCGCCAGCACTGGCTCTTCCAGAGCGGCTTTGCGAATCCTGGGCGCTATGGCACCATGGACATTCGCAACCTCACGCTGAGCGTCGCGGCAACACCGCGCTGAGCGCCGTGAGCGCCGCGTCGCGCTCGGAGTCCGTCAGGAGTCGCCGCCATGCCAGCCACCCTCCAGCCGCCGATAACGCGGCGGCTGTGACTGCCCGGGCTGCCGGCCCGGGCACGAGCGCGCTCGCAGCTATGACCGGTACGAGGAGCGCGAGCCAGCGGCCGGCGCGGCCCACAACCGGCCGCGTTTCCGGGACCAGCCGCGAGCACGTCACCAGCAGGAGCGCGGCGTCTCCGGCGGCTCGCACTGCCCACGCTGCCGCCACGCCGACGATCCCGTAGCGGTCGAGAAGCAGCCACAGAAGGACGGCATACGCCGGGAGCTCAGCGGCGTGGTACTTGCCCGTGAGGTCCGGCCGGCCCGACGCCTGGATCAGCGTATAGGCGCATTGCCCAACACAGTTGATGAAGATGGCGATCGCGAGGATCTGCAGCACGGCGGGACTCTGCGCCGCGAAGTCAGGACCCAGCCAGGCGCTCAGTATCTCGCGCGAAAGCACCACCAGGAGGAGAGTTGGCACCATCAGGCCGGCGAGCGTGATCCGGAGGCCGCGATCGAACAGGTGGGCCGTGCGGCTCCCATCCCTCGCCGCTGAGGCGGCAAGAGCGGGAAAGAAGACCGGCAGCGTCGCCGCCGTATATAGCCACATCTTGGTGACCAGTTCGCTTGGCGCGGCGTAGTACGTGACAAGTGAGACGTTCAGCAGCGCCGCGATCGCAAACCGGTCGAACGTGTTCATGAGCGGGCTGATGACGTTGGAAACGGTCGTCCAGCCGCCGTAGGAGAGCAGCGAGCGAGCCAGGTCACCTCGAAACCGGCCCGCCGAGACCTCGGGCACCGCGCTACGACACATCACCAGGTACGCGGCGCACAGCACTACCCGCCCGCCAACGAGCACCGCGACCGCTGCGGCGAGGTGGCGCGTGAATGGCAGGACTGCCAGCGGGCCGAGAAACGTGAGCAAGCCGTATGGCACGCGCAGCGCGTTGATGACGCCGAAGCGCTGTGCAGCCTCGAGGACGCCGCGCAAGGCGGCGGCCGCGGCGGTGAACGGAACCGCCACGGCCAGGAGGCGAAACGACAGGACGGCCTCGCCGTGGAGGTCGCGCGGCACGGTGAGCACTCGCTCCACCAGCCATGGAGCCAGCAACGCCAGCACGGCCCCACCGAGCACGGCTGCCGGAGCCAGCAAGCCAAGTGATGTCCAGACGGCAGGCCCGATCTCGTCGCGACGCCCGGAACCGAGACGCTCGGCGACCGCGTGCGTCAGCGCGCGCCCGATGCCAAGGTCGAAGAGGCTGAAGTAGCCAATGACGGTCCACGCGAGTGCCAGCACGCCAAAGCGCGCATCGCCAAGTCCGCGGACGAGAAACGGCATCGCCACGACCGCGGCGATCGCCGGCAGCGTCCACCCGACGAAGTTGAAGACGATGTTTCGGGCCAGCAGGTGACCGCCCGTCAACGACGGCGCCAGAGTCGTCATGCCACGACTGTGGCCCGCACGATCGCGGCGGCACAGCTCCACTCGCCGCGCAATGCATACTGCAGGAACCGGACGGCTCGTGTCGGATAGAACCACACCGCAAAGACGAGGCGCTGCCACGCCGTGTAGTGCTGACGGGCGATGCGACGCCGGTTGCGGTCGCGATGCAGGATCTGGAACGGCGTGGACTCCGGCGGCCGCGGCGGCTCGCGGTGCAGCATGCGCGCTGCCGGCTGGTAGTACAGCTTGTAGCCGGCCTGCACGAGCCGCATGGACAGTTCGACGTCCTCGCAATAGATGAAGAAATCCTCGCGAAATCCGCCGGTCGCCAGCACCACCGGCGCAGGCATCAGGAAGCAGCAGCCGGTGGCAAAGGTCATTTCGTCGAGCCGCGGGGCCTCACCCGGCGTATCCAGCTCCAGTTCGCGCCGGTGACTCGCGATCGCGCGTGTGTACGACAGGTCACCACCGGCGAACCAGATGCGCGACGGATCGTCGAAGTAGAGGATCTTCGGCGCCACGGCGCCCAGTCGATCCGGCGCCTCGAGGGCCGACCGCACCAGCCACGACACACATGTCGGCTCGAGCACCGTGTCGTTGTTCATCACGACTACGTATTCCGCCCCGTTCTTGACCGCATGGGACATGCCGCGATTGTTCCCGCCCGTATAGCCGAAGTTCCCGCCAGTCTGCAGGTACTCGATGCGCCCCGAATAGCGGTCGCGCAGCCTCGCACCGGACCCGTCGTAGGACGCGTTATCGACCAGCAGCACGGTGAGCGCAGGGTAGTCCTGCGCCAGCAGCGAGTCAAAACACGCGGCCGTGATCTCTTCCGCACCGCCGTGCGTGAGCACCACCGCCCAGGCCCGCGGCTGTGGGCCGCTGCTCCAGCCGTGTTTCTTCATGACCCGGGCTGGCGAGCCGCCCCGGCGTAATGCGTCTGCACTTCGCCAACACTGTCGTCAGTCCAGTTGCGCCACGCGCCGGCATCGCCAGTGAGTCGTCGGGCCACGAAGACGGGTGTGTGGCTGGCGCCCACCCACACGCTGGCAAGGGGGGACGCGAGCCTGATCGGAAGCGGATAGAACCCCACGCCTCGCGCACGGAGAACCGTGAACACGTCGCCGAACTCGAGGAACTGGCGCACCTGCCGATACGTGAACGAGCGCACATGAGGGCCAAACGTTCGAATGGAGCTCGGCTGAAACCCGAACGCCAGCATCACGCGATTGTGGAGGCTCGCCAGGTTCGGTACGGAAAAGACGAGGTACCCGCCGCGACGGAGCACGCGAGCCACCTCGGACATCGGCAGCCACACGTTCTTGAGGTGCTCGAACACCTGGTTCGCGATCACCAGATCGAAGTGGCCGGCAGGCCACGGGAACGAACCGGTCTCGAGGTCGAGGCTCGCGACCTCGACGCCGCGGCC
>Ga0187893_10001114_pt1 | contig 67071 bp, 67 predicted proteins | sample MA1701074metaG_FD_139574 | JGI IMG/M metagenome (GOLD analysis project Ga0187893, IMG submission 139574) | White microbial mat communities from a basaltic lava cave in the Kipuka Kanohina Cave System on the Island of Hawaii, USA - MA170107-4 metaG ...
CGCCGTTCCGGCCGGTGCCGCCCTACCAGCCGGACTGGGAGCGGCTCGTGGGCGAGCGGCCGTACGATCCCGCGGTGGAGCAGGCGCTGCGCGGCTACCGCGCGGACTGGCAGAACCTCGAGCTGGCGTACGCCGATTCGATCGGCTACGCCTTCGAGTGGCTCGGCGGGTATCTGCGCGAGCGCCGTGGCGCGGAGCTCGTGCTCGTGGTGCTCGGCGACCACCAGCCGCCGGTCGGGGTCGGCGGCGAGCGCCCGACCTGGGAAGTGCCGGTGCACGTGATCGCGCGGCCCGGTCCGCTCGTCGACGCGCTCGCCGCGGGCGGATTCCGCGCGGGGCTCGCGCCGGAGCGGCCCGGGATCGGCGGGATGGTGGACCTGACGCGCCTTCTCGTGCAGGCGTTCTCAGGTGCCGAGCCGGGCGTAGACGTCGCCCGAGCCCGCCGCGAGCCCGCGCAGCACCGCCCGGATCGCGTCGGGCTCTAGCCAGCGTGCCGCGGCGAGCCGCTGGCGCTCGCCCGCCGACCAGTTGAACTCGTAAGGTCCGAGGGCCGCCAGCCGGTCGACGCACGCGAGCGCGACCTCGCGCGCGGCGGCGAGGTACTCGAACGACAGCGCGGGCACGGCCGCCGACAGGCCGGCGAGCGCCGCGGCCTCGGCGCCCTCGACGTCGAGCTTCACGAAGTCCGGGCGGCCGTGCGCCGCGACGAGCTCATCGAGCGTCGTCACCGGCACGCGCGTGCCGGGCTGCCACGACACGCCGCGGAACGACGGGTCGGCGGCGACGCGGCGCGCCCACTCCGACGACAGCGTGGTCACGGTCGGCGTGCGCTCCGACACGAGGAGCTGCGCCTCGCCCGGCACCGCGCCGTCCGCCGCGGCGACGATTGCGACCGCGCGATCGCGCCCGTAGAGCGCGCGGAGGAGCCGCACGAAGTCGGGCTGCGGCTCGACCGCGACGACCCGCGCGCCGAGCCGGCGGAACGCGCGGACGCGGTTCCCGGCGTGCGCGCCGACGTCGAACGCGAGCGCCCCCGGCGCGAGGAACGGCGCGTAGAGCCGCGCGAGCCGGCGCGCGCGGAACGGGATGCCGTGATACAGCGCGAGGGAGCGGGCGAGGCCGGCGGCGCGGCTCAAGCGTCCCATCGTCGCGGCGCGGTGCTCACTCCGCGCGGATGTTCGCGGCCTTGATCACGCGCGCCCAGCGCTCGCCGTCCGAGTCGACTGCCTGCGCGAGCTGCGGGCCGGCGAGCCACAGCGGATCGACCCCGATCCCCGCCAGCCGCTCGCGCACCGTTGCGTCGGCGGCGACCCGCTCCAGCTCGTCGGCGAGGAACCGGATCACGGCGGCCGGCGTCCGGGCCGGCGCGAAGACCGCGTACCAGTTCGACAGCACGACCTCGGGGTAGGTCGCCGAGAGCGGCGCGAGTCCGGGCGCGAGCGGCGAGGGCTTCGTCCCGGTGACGCCGAGGGCGCGGAGCTTTCCCGCCTTCACGTGCGGCAGGCCGACCGGGATCGGCCCGCAGAAAATCGACACCTCGCCGGCGAGCGCCGCGTTCATCGCCGGCGCCGCGCCCTTGTAGGGCACGTGCGTCAGCTCGATGCCGGCGCCCCGCTTGAGGAGCTCGCCGCACACGTGGCCGGGCGACGCGTTGCCCGCCGACGCGAACGTCAGCGTGCCGGGGCGCTCCTTCGCCGCCGCGACCAGCTCCGCGAGCGTCCGCACGCCGGTCGACGGATGGGCGACGAGCATGTTCATCCCTTCGGCGACGGCTGCGATCGGGACGAGGTCGCGCTTCACGTCGTACGGCGTCTTGAGGAGCGCCGGCGCCATGACGATCGGCAGGTCGACGGTGAAGAGGAGGGTGTAGCCGTCGGGCGCTGCTTTCGCCACCGCGTCGACGCCGATGGTGCCGGTGGCGCCGGCGCGGTTGTCGACGAGCACCGGTTTCCCCCAGCGCTCGCCGAGCTGCTGCGCGTAGAGCCGCACCAGCACGTCGGCCGGTCCGCCGGCGGGGAAGGGCACGACGAAGCGCACCGGCTTCGACGGGTAGGCATCCTGGGCGGGCGCGGGGCCGGCGAGCAGGACCACGGACAGGACGGCGAGCGTCCGGAGCACGGCGCGAAGCTTCATGATCGCCTCCTATTCCTGCGCGACCGGCGCGGCGTCGCGGTACAGCGCCTCGATCACGCCGGCGTACTTCTCCTCGACCTGCTTGCGCCGCAGCTTGAGCGTCGCGGTCATCTCGCCGTCGTCGTGGTCGAGCTCCTTGGCGAGGATGTGGAAGCGGCGCACGTTCTGCACCCGCGGCATCCGCGCGTTCGCCTTGTCGATCTCGGCCTGGACGAGCCCTCGCACGCGCTCGTTCTCGGCCAGGTTGCGGTAGTTGGTGTACGCGATGCCCTGCTCCTCGGCCCACTTGCCGACCGTCTCGTAGTCGATCTGGACGAGCGCGCTCACGAAGTGGCGGCGCTCGCCGATCACCACCGCCTCGCGGATGAACGGGCTGAACTTGAGCAGGTTCTCGACCTCGGACGGGGCGATGTCCTTGCCGCCGGAGGTGATCATGATGTCTTTCTTGCGGTCGACGATGCGGATCTCGCGCTCGCCGCCGGCGCCTTCGACCCACTCGCCGATGTCGCCGGAGTGGAGCCAGCCCTCCGCGTCGATCATTTCGGCGGTCGCCGCGGAATTGCGATAGTAGCCCCGGAACACCGTGCGGCCGCGCATCAGCACCTCGCCGTCCCCGGCGAGTCTCGCTTCCACGCCCGGGATCGGGACGCCCACCGTCCCCGGCGGCGAGTAGCCGGAGGTCTGGCCGAACGCGAGACCGGCGACCTCGGTCATGCCGTAGATCTCGAGGATCGGCACGCCGAGTGAACGGTAGAAGGCGAGCAGCTCCGGCGAGACCGGCGCGGTGCCGGAGAACGCGAGCCGGCAGCGGCGCAGCCCCACGAAGTTGAGGAGCGCGCGCAGGCACAGGACGTACCAGAAGGCGTAGCGCACGCGGTTCGCCGCGGTCCAGGTCGCGCGCGGCGAAGCGGCGAAGCCGGCGAGCGCGGCAGGATTGCGGTCGCCGAGCGCGGCGAACGCGCGGTCGAAGAGCCGCCGGCGGAAGCCGCCCGCCTCGCGCGCCTTGATGTCCATCGCGGCGTGCAGCTTCTCCCAGATCCGCGGCACGCCGAGGAAGAGCGTCGGGCCGATCTCGCGGAGATCCGCCTGCACGGTGCGCAGGCTCTCGGCGAAGTTCACCGTCGCGCCGACGGTGAGCGGCAGGAACACGGTGAAGGTCTGCTCGGCGACGTGGCAGAGCGGCAGGTACGAGAGCACGGTGTCGCCGTCGTGGTAGCCGTACATCGCCACCCCGCCGTCGGCGGCGGCGTTGATGTTGTCGTAGCTGATCATCGCCGCCTTCGGCCGGCCGGTCGAGCCGGAGGTGAAGATCATCAGCGCGGTGTCGTGCGGTCCTTGCGCGGCGAGGCGCTGGTCGACGAGGCCGGGGTTCGCCCGCTCCTCGGCCGCGCCGAGCGCGAGCACCGCCTCGAAGTCGTGCAGGTGCGCGCGGTCGTAGCGGCGCAAGCCCCGCGGGTCGATCACCACGATCGCCTCGAGCCCGGGCAGCCGCGCGCGGCACTCGAGCACCTTGTCGAGCTGCTCCTGGTCCTCGCACACCACGTAGCGCACCTCGGCGAGCGCGAGCAGGAAGGCGACCTCCTCGGCCGGGCTCGTCGGGTAGACGCCGACCGTGACGCCGCCGACCATCCCGAGCCCGAGCTGCGTGACCACCCACTCCTTGCGGTTCTCGCTGACGATCGCGACGCGGTCGCCCGCGGCGAGGCCGAGGCGCACGAGCCCGAGCCCGAAGTGCCGTGCGAGGCGGTCGTAGTCGGCCCAGGTGCAGGGCTGCCAGATGCCGAGGTCCTTCTGCCGCAGCGCCACGCGGTGCGGCTGCGTGCGCGCCCAGAAGCGGAGCTTCTGCGGCAGGGTGGCGGTGGCGGGCGGCCTCACGACAGCCAGCGCTTGCGCCGCTTGTAGTGCTTCACGTCGCGGAAGCTCGCGACCTCGCGCGTCGCCTCGCCGTAGCCGAGGTAGAAGCGCTGCACGTCGGGGTCGGCGACCAGGCGCGCGGTCGGGCCGTCGATCACGACGCGGCCGTTCTCCATGATGTAGCCGTAGGCGGCGATGTCGAACGCGGCGAGCGCGTTCTGCTCGACCAGCAGCATCGCCACGCTGCGCTCGCGGTTGATGCGCGCGATGATCGCGAAGATCTCCTCCACCACGAGCGGCGCGAGCCCGAGCGAGGGCTCGTCGAGCAGCATCAGCGCCGGCTCGGCGACGAGCGCGCGGCCGATCGCGAGCATCTGCTGCTCGCCGCCGGAGAGGTAGCCGGCGAGCTGCCGCCGCCGCTCGGCGAGGCGCGGGAAGTACGCGTAGACCGCGTCGAAATCGGGCTTCGCGCTCCGACCGGAGAGGGCGTAGCTCGCCGCGACCAGGTTCTCCTGCACCGAGAGGTCCTCGAACACCCGCCGGCCCTCGCGCACGTGCACGATGCCGCGGCGCGCGAGGAGGTGCGGCGCGACCCGCTCGATCGGCTCGCCGCGGAAGCGCACGTGGCCCGCGCCGATCGCGCCGTTCTCGAGCGGCAGCAGGCCGGAGACCGCCTTGAGCGTCGTCGTCTTGCCCGCGCCGTTCGCGCCGAGGAGGGCGACGATGCCGCCCTCGGGCACCGCGAGCGAGAGCCCGCGCAGCACCTGGATCGTGTGGTGGTACACGACCTCCAGGTTCTCGACGGCGAGCGCCGCGCCCATGGTGCCGGGAGGTCCCGGATCGCGTCAGCCGATCGTGATCCAGTCGGAGACCGGCTCGATCGACTTCCCGGTCACGAGGTAGGTGCGGCCGACCGGGATCGCGTGGGTCTTCAGCGACACCGGCACGCCGAAGATGCCGCCGGTGTCCCACTTGGCGATCGACTCGAGCGAGGCTTTCATGTTCGGGCCGGTCAGCTCCTTCTTCGCCGCGAGCGTGCGGCCGATGACCTGCTCGAAGATCATGCCGACGAGCCAGCCCTGGGTGTAGAAGATCGTCTGCCACGGATTGTTGGGCTTGCGCGAGCCGAACTCGCGGATCAGCTCCATCGTCGGCGTCTTCTCGCTGTCGAACGAGTAGCGGTAGGGCATCACGCCGAGGAAGCCGGCGCCGGTCGCGCCCATCTGGTCGAGCGTGGTCTTGTCCATGCTGTAGATCGTCCCCATCCCGCGCGAGGCGAGACCCGTCTCGCGCATCTGCCGGATGAACTCCGGGATCGGCGCGAGCACGTAGCCGTGGAAGATCACGTAGTCGGGCTTCGCGCGGCGGAGCTTGATCATCTCGGCCGAGACGTCGACCGCGCCCGGCTTGGTGATGATCTCGAGCGCGACCGGAATGCCGAGCTTCGCGGCCTTCGCCTTCCCCGCCGCGATCGGGTCGCGCCCGAACTCGGTGTCGGAGTAGACGAACGCGACCGAGGGCTTCTCCGCGCCGCGCGCGTTCTTGACGATGTAGTCGAGCAGGATGTCGATCATCCCGGAGTAGGTCGGCCCGGGCATGAAGTAGTAGGGCGCCTTCGCCGGGTCGGCGAGGTCGGAGGAGAACGACGGCCCGGTCGCGAGCATCGAGCCGAGCTGGCTCAACTCGGGCGCGATCGCCTTCGCCCAGCCGGTCGAGTCGCCGTAGAAGACCGGCGGTTTGTACTGGGCCACGAACTTCTTGAAGATCGCGACCGCCTGGTCGACCTTGTAGCCGGAGTCCTCGGCGGCGTACCGGAGCCGCCGCCCGGCGATGCCGCCCTTGCCGTTCTTCCACTCGACCCAGTCGCCGAGGCCCGAGTGCAGCGCCGCGCCGGCGAACGCGAACACGCCGGTGATCGGCGGCGCCGCGCCGATGACGATCTCGCCCGACTGGGCGTACGCGCGGAGCGGCGTGCCGAGCGCGGCGAGCGCGCTGCCGGCGAGGCCGGAGCCGATGAACTTGCGGCGGTCGAAGACGGTCATGAGGGGTTCCTTGGTCGTGAGGGGGAGGCGGGATCGCGCGTGGACGTGGGCCGGAGCGGACGGTAACTCAGGTGCGGAACGGCCACAGGTGGAAGAACCGCCGGGTGCGGCGCCAGACCTCCGCCAGCCCGTGCGGCTCGAAGACGAGGAACCCGAGGATGAGGAGGCCGAATACGACCTCACGCACCGCCGCGAGATACACGCCGGCGTCGGCGACGCCGGCCGCCTCGATCCAGCCGACCGCGGCGCGCAGCACCTCGGGCACGAGCGTCATGAACGTTGCGCCGAGAATGGTGCCGAGGATCGAGCCGAGGCCGCCGACGATGATCGCGGCGAGGTAGAAGATCGACTGCCCGAAGCCGAACACCTCCGGCGTCGCCACGCGCAGGAAGTAGCCCCAGAGGCCGCCGGCGACGCCGGCGTAGAACGAGCCGATCGCGAACGCGGCGAGCTTGTAGCGGAAGAGGCTGATGCCGAGCACCTCGGCCGAGATGTCGCGGTCGCGGATCGCGATGAAGGCGCGCCCGACGCGCGTGCGGAAGAGGTTGCGGGCGGCGAGCAGCCCCACCGCCGCGATCGGCACGATCACGAAGTACAGGCGCTGCTCGCCGCTCAGCTCGAACCCGCCGAGCGCCGCGGCCGGCACGTTCGCCCCGCGCACGCCGCCGGTCACCGACTCCCACTCGCGGAACACGAAGCCGAGCACGAATTGGGCAGCGAGCGTCGCGACCGCGAAGTAGAGCCCCTTGATCCGCAGGCTCGGGATGCCGACGACGAGCCCGACCGCGGCGCTCACCGCGCCGGCGAGCGGCAGCGCGAGCCAGAACGGCACCCCGGCCTTGGCCGCGACCGCGACGGTATAGCAGCCGACGCCCATGAACGCCGCCTGGCCGAGCGAGATGAGGCCGGTGTAGCCGGTGACGATGTTGAGCCCGGTCGCGCTCACGAGATGGATCCCGAGGAGGCACGCGAGATAGACGTAGTAGCTGCCAGCGACGAACGGGAACGCGACGAGCGCGAGTGCGAGCGCCGCGAGCCACGCACGCTGCACCGGCGTGTCGAACAGCGCCTCGTCGTGCCGATAGGTCGCCTTGAAGTCGCCGATCCGCATCGCCCGCCGCCTGCTCCCCGCCCGCTTCCCGCCCGGTCAGAGCCGCTCGATGTCGCGCGTGCCGAACACGCCGTACGGCCGCACCATCAGGATCGCGAGCACCACGAGGTAGGGCACGACGTCGCGCGCCTGGCCGCCGAAGTAGCCCACGGTCACCGCCTCGAGCCAGCCGACCGCGAGCCCGCCGACGATCGCGCCGGCGACCGAGTCGAGCCCGCCGAGGATGATCACCGCGAGCACGCCGAGCGCGACCGCGCCGAGCGAGGGCGAGAGGCTGGTCATCGAGGCGACGATGATGCCGGCGACCGCGCCGGTCACTCCGGCGAACACCCAGGTGAGCCGCTGCGTGCGGCGGACGTCGATCCCCATCGCGTACGCGGTCACCGGGTCGGAGGCGGCGGCGCGCATCGCGACGCCGCCCTTCGAGAGGCGGAAGTACGCGGTGAAGGCGGCGATCAGCGCGACCGCGAGCGCGAAGCTCCACAGCACCTGGCCGGGCAGCAGGAGCTCGCCGAGGATGAGGGGCTTGCGCGGCAGCAGCTCCGGCAGGGCGAGGTTCTGCCCGCCCCAGATCCCTTCGGCCGCGCCGTGCAGCACCGCGGCGAGCCCGATCGTCGCCATCACGATGCTGATCACCGGCTGGCCGGCGAGCGGGCGCAGCACGAAGCGCTCGACCGCCGCGGCGAGGAGCCCGATCGCCGCGAGCGTGATCGCGAGCGCCGCCCACCACGGGAGCTCGAGCGGCACGGCGCACGTCCAGTAGACGTATGCGCCGAGCATCATGAACTCGCCCATCGCGAAGTTGATGACGCGCGTGCCCTTGTAGACGAGCACGAAGCCGAGCGCGATCAGCGCGAGGAGCCCGCCCGAGAGGAGGCCGACCAGGCTGAACTCAAGAAACAGCGGCCAGTCCATCGAACGCCTTCCTGCCCTTCGCCCCCAGGTACGCCTCGATCACCGCCGGACTGGCGCGCACCTCGGCCGGCGTGCCGGCCGCGATGACCTTGCCGAAGTTGAGCACCACCACGTGGCTCGAGACGTCCATCACCATGCCCATGTCGTGGTCGATCAGCATCACCGCGAGGCCGCGCTCCTCCTGCACGTCGAGGATGAAGCGCGCCATGTCCTCGGTCTCCTCGCGGTTCATGCCGGCGACCGGCTCGTCGAGGAGGAGGAGCTTCGGCCGCATCGCGAGCGCGCGGGCGAGCTCGACCCGCTTCTGCAGGCCGTAGGGGAGGGCGTCGATCCGCTGGCCGCGGATGTGGTCGATCTCGAGGAAGTCGATCACGTCGCGCTCGATCTCCGCGCGCAGTCGCGACTCCTCCCCGGCCGCTTTCCCGAGGTACCACATCGCCGCGAGCGGACCGGACGCGAGGCGGTGGTGGCCGCCGAGCTTGATGTTGTCGAGCACGGTCATGCCGCGGAAGAGCGCGACGTTCTGGAACGTGCGCGCGATCCCGAGCGCGGCGCGCGCGTGCGCCGGGACGCGGGTGATGTCCGCGCCGTCGAACCGGATCGTGCCGCCGCTCGGCCGGTAGAAGCCGGAGATCGCGTTGAAGAGGCTCGTCTTGCCGGCGCCGTTCGGGCCGATGACCGCGGTGATGCCGCCGGCGGGCGCCCGGAGCGAGACGTCGGCGAGCGCGCGGATGCCGCCGAACGCGAGCTCGAGCCCGTCTGCCTCCAGGATGTGCAACCGGCCCTCCTCGGGATGCCGCGCGCGGGGGCGTGTGCGCTTGTCGTTGAAGAGTCGCGCGCTGCCTTGTGCCGCCGGCGGGCGCGGCGACTATAGCAGCCTGCACCGCCCCGCGCATCCGGCGCCGCGGGGCGCGCGTGCCCGCGCCGGAAAGTTTCGGCGTGGCAAAGCGGATCGGGAATCTGCGATACTTCCTCCGCAACCCGCGAGCGTTCCCCGATGTCGACCCCTACCCCCGCCCAGCCCCGCGGCACCCGCGTCGCCTGCTCGCTCCGCACCACCGACGGCGAACGGCGTGTTCTCGGTCTACCCGGGCACCGAGCCGAAGACGCTCGCGAGCAAGGACGAGATCAAGTGGGACAAGGCCCCGACCGGGCACGTCGTGCAGGGCGTCTTCACGATCATCGGCGAGATGGGGATGACCGGGCAGGTGATCCTGCTCGATCAGACGAAGTGGGATGCGCTGCAGAAGACCAAGCTGATCACGCACTTCTTCGTCGCGCTGCTGTGGGGCGGCACCCCGCTCAAGATCGTCGACGACGCGGTGGTGATGGCGAAGCGGGGCGCCTGACCTCCGCCTGCGGCTCGTTCGGCCGGTCGGTGACGTACACCGTCCCGGTGAAGGTCGAGACGAGCGCCCCGTCCCCGCGCGTCACGTCGATCCGGTAGACGCCGAGCTTGCGCGTGCGCGACGCCTCGACCGCGGTCGCGGTGAGCGTGTCGCCCGGCTTCACCGCGACCTGGTAGGTGATGTGCGCGTCGATTGCGGCGGCGATCACCCCGTGCGAGTTCGAGGCGAGGCCGAAGGCCGCGTCGGCGAGCGCGAAGGTCACGCCGCCGTGGCAGGTACCGTTGAAATTGAGGTGGTGGTCGCCGACCGTGAGCGACACCACCGCCCGCCCGGGCCCGCCGGCCGCGCCCTCGATCCCGAGCAGCCGCATGAGCGGGTCGCGCGCGGCGAGGCGCGCGACCCGCGCGGCGGCGGCGCGTCCGGCGTCGTCGCCGCCGGCCTCCACTTCAGTCCCGGAACGACGGATCGGCGCGGTCGAGCATCCGCAGGAGCGCCGGCCATTCGAGCATGCCGTAGCCGCTGCCCGCCTGCTGCGCGTCGCGCTCCAGGTGGGGGTTGGTGGCGCCCTCGTTGTCGAGCGTGATCTCGGCGCCCGCGAGCGCCGCGGCGGTGTTTTCGACGACGTCCTTCGGCGCAGTGTGCAGCGCCCGGCCGCAGGCGAGCACGTCGACCTGGATCCGGCACGCGCTCTCGAGCCAGTAGATCAGGTTGAACGCCTGCGGGATGCTCGGTCCGCAGGCGAGGAGGCCGTGGTTGTGCAGGATCATCGCGTTGCGGTGGCCGAGGTCGCGGACGAGCCGCTCCTTCTCGCCGCGGTTGAACGCCGGGCCCTCGTAGTCGTGGTAGGCGAGGTGGCCGTGAAACCGCATCGCCGTCTGCGACAGCGGCAGCAGGCCCTCGGCGAGCGCGCTCACCGCGATGCCCGCCCGGGTGTGGGTGTGGATCACGCACGCGACGTCGTCGCGCGCCTCGTGCACCGCGCTGTGGATGATGTAGCCCGCCGCGTTCACCGAGTAGTCGAGCCCCTCGGGCCTGGCGAGCACGTTCCCGGTGAGGTCGACCTTGATCAGGCTCGAGGCGGTGATCTCCTCGTAGAGCATCCCGTAGGCGTTGATCAGGATGTGATGCTCCGGGCCCGGCACGCGCGCGGTGATGTGGTTGTAGACGAGATCGGTCATGCCGTAGCGCGCCACCAGCCGGTAGCACGCGGCGAGATCGACGCGCAGCGCCCACTCCTCGGGGCTTACGCGGTCGCGCATCGAGGGGGTGCGGAGCGGCAGAACGCTAGCCATGGTCGCCTCCTTCGTCGTCGAAGCCTGCCTCGTCGAAACCGTCGAATCGCGCGAAGCCCGCCACCGGCTCGCGCCCGGTGACGAGGCGGTTCGCGACCGCGTCCGGATCGGCGTAGCCGAGCGCCATCCCGCACACGACCTTCTCGTTCTCCGGCAGCCCGAGCGCTGCGGCGATCTGCTGCGGGAACTCCATCCAGGCGGCCTGCGGGCAGGTGTCGAGGCCGCGTGCGCGCGCGGCGATCATCACGTTCTCGAGGAACATGCCGTAGTCGAGCCAGCTGCCGGTCTCGAGGTCGCGGTCGATCGTGAAGACGAGCCCGACCGGGGCGTCGAAGAAGAGGTAGTTCCGCCGGTGCTGGGCGTGCATCTTCGCCTTGTCGTCGCGGCCGATGCCGAGCAGGCCGTAGAGGTCCCAGCCGATCTTGCGCCGGCGGCCGAGATACGGCTCGAACCACTTGGTCGGGTAGTAGTGGAATTCGCGCGTCGAGGCGCCGGCGTCGTAGGCGGCGGCGATGGCGCGGGCGAGGCGGGACTTCGGCTCGCCGGCAAGCGCGTACACCTTCCACGGCTGGGTATTGGTGCCGCTCGGCGCCCGGCTCGCGACCGCGAGGATCCGCTCGACCGTCGCGCGCGGGACCGGCCGCGGGAGGAACGCGCGCACCGAGCGCCGCGTCGCGATCGCGCGGTCGACCGCGGCGATGTCGTCGATCGTCGCCGGCGCCGTCGCGCGCAGGCGCCGGCCGCGCCCGGCAGTGGCGGCGTGCGCCTCGATCGCGTCGGCGAGTGCCGGGACGCCTTCGCCGGTCGTGGCAGTCGTGCGCACGACGACGACTGCGCCGGGCCCGCGACGGCGCAGGCGGAGCATCTCGCGGAGGCTGCGCTCGGTATCGGCGGCGGACGGCGAGTCGCCGCGGTTCACGACCAGGACGTCGGCGATCTCGAGCACGCCGGCCTTGATCGCCTGGATGTCGTCGCCCAGCCCGGGCGCGCAGACGACGATGCGGGTGTCGGCGAGCTCGCGGATCTCGACCTCGGACTGGCCCGTGCCGACCGTCTCGACCAGGACCGGGTCGAAGCCGGCGGCGTCGAGGACGTCCACCGTCCGGCCGGTCGCGCGCGCGACCCCGCCGAGGTGGCCGCGCGAGGCGGCCGAGCGGATGAAGACGCGGTCGTCGGCGCCGTGCCGGCCCATCCGGACGCGATCGCCGAGCACCGCGCCGCCGGACACCGGGCTCGACGGGTCGACCGCGATCACGCCGACGCGCTTGCCGCGCGCGAGCAGCTCGCCGATCAGCGCGTCGATCAGCGTCGACTTGCCGGCGCCGGGCGTCCCGGTGAGGCCGACGACGTGCGCGCGGCCGACGTGGGGGGCGAGCGCATCGCGCAGTCTCGCGCCCGCCGCCGACTCGCTCTCGATCGCGGTGATCGCGCGCGCGATCGAGCGCCGGTCGCCCGCGAGGACGCTCGCTGCGAGCGGATGCTCGGGGCGGTTCATGCGCGCGTCGCGGCGTACACCGTGCCGCGGGCGGGCTCGATCGGTCGCGCCATCCTCAGACGATCGCCTGGACGTTGCCGAAGCCGAGCTCGCGCCGCAGCCGGCCGCAGATCTCGCCGTGGGTGCAGCCGGCCTCGGCCGCCGCGACGACCTCGCCGAACACGTTCGCCGTCCGGTCCTGCGCCGCCGCGGCCAGCGCGTCGAGCGCGCGCGCGACCGCGTCCTGCGAGCGCGCCGCCTTCCACGCCTTGAACGAATCGATGTGCGCGCGCATCGCGGCCGGATCGGGCCGCTCGAGCGGCCGGCGGGCGTCGGCCGCCTCATCGACGCGGTAGCGGTTGACGCCCACGATGGTCTGCGCGCCGGAATCGACCTGCGCCTGGAACCCCCGCGCGGACTCGCCGATCATGGTCTGCACCAGGCCCGTCTCGACCGCGCGGTACATCCCGCCGGCGTCCTCGACGACGCGCAGGACGCGGAGGATCTCCGCCTCCATCCGGTCGGTGAGCCGCTCGACGTAGTAGCTCCCGCCGAGCGGGTCGATCACGTCGGTGAGGTGCGCCTCCTCGCGCAGGATGTTCTGCGTCGCGACCGCGATCCGCGCGCCCTCGTCGGTCGGCGTCGAGAGCGCCTCGTCGTAGGAGTCGGTGTGGAGCGACTGCAGCCCGCCGAAGATGCCGGCCATCGCCTGCACCGCGACGCGCGCGACGTTGTTGAGCGGCTGCGCCCGCGTGAGGTCGACGCCCGAGGTCTGGGCGTGGAACTTGAACCGCCACGACCGCGGGTCCTTCGCGCCGAGGCGCTCGCGCGCGAGGCGCGCCCAGATCCGCCGGCCGGCGCGGAACTTGGCGATCTCCTCGAAGAACGAGATCGAGATGTCGAAGAAGAAGGTGAAGCGCGGCAGGAACGAGTCGGGGTCGAGCCCGCGCGCGAGGCAGTCCTCGGCGTTCTGCACCGCGGTCGCGAGGGTGAACGCCATCGCCTCGGCCGGCGTCGCGCCGCCCTGCTGCATGTGCTGGCCGACCACCGACATCGGGTTCCACTTCGGCACGTGGCGGTTGCAGAACGCGATGTGGTCGGCGAGGATCCGCCGCGCGCCCGGGAGCGCGATGCGGAAGAACATGTGGTTCGCGACGTAGTGCGAGAGGTAGTCGCTCTGGTTCGACGTCCCGGAGACCGCGCGCCACGGCACGCCGCGCCGCTTCGCCGCCGCGAGCAGGAAGGCGAGCAGCGTGAACGGGCTCGGGTCGTTGAGCGCGCAGCTCGTGCCGGCGATGTCTACGCCTTCGAGCGCGCGGTCCATGTGCGCCGCGCTGTTCACCACCGTGCCGCAGGTGCCGAGGAGCTCTTCGTGCACCTCGTCCATGTCGTAGCCGCGGAACACCGAGTTGCACGGGATCAGCGATACCGCGGTTGCGCCCTGGCCGAGGAGGTCGAGCAGGCGCGCGTTGTAGTCGGCCGGCGTGCCGAGCCCGATGAGCTGCCGCTGCGTCCAGGTGCGGCCGCGGTGCATCGTCGCGTAGATGCCGCGCGTGTAGGGCGGCTGGCCGGGGAACCCGAGCGCTTCGTCGTAGCGGGCCGCGTCCCGGGCGTCCGGCGCGTAGAGCGGCTCGATCGGGATGCCGGAGCGGTTGACGACCGGGCGGTCAGCGCCGATCTGCGCCGCGTACTCGGCCTGCCAGCGCTGCGCGGGCGAGTCGAACAGGCGATCGTCGAGGGGTTTGTTCACGTCGAGCCTCCTACGCTTCGGTGCGGGCCGCGCGCGCCTGCGCCGCGGCCGCGCGGATGAACTGCGCGATGTCCTCCATCCCGGCGCCGGGATGGAACACCCGGGCGACGCCGCTCGCGAGGAGCGCGCGCTCGTCCTCGTCGGGCACGATCCCGCCGACGACGACCGCGACCTCGCGCAAGCCCGCCGCACGCAGCGCCGCCATCAGCTTCGGCACGATCAGGTGGTCGGTCGCGAGCGAGGAGATGCCGATCACGTCGACGTCCTCCTCCATCGCGAGCTTCACCACCGCGTCGATCTCCTGCCACGGCGGGGTGTAGATCACTTCCATGCCGGCGTCGCGCAGGTACGCCGCCACCACGCGGCTCCCGCGGTCGTGGCCGTCGAAGCCGATCTTGGTGACGAGGACTTTGGGGCGGAGCTCGTTCGTCGTCATGGCGTTCGCCTGCCTTCCCCCCGGGTCTTCTACTTCAGGTTTTCGGCTTCACCAGCGCGGCGATCTCGGCGGCGCCCGCGTCCCCGCGCGCGAGCAGGCCGGCCGCGACGCCGAGCCGGTCCGGCGCGGCGCGGTTCTGGCTCGCCTTCCACTTGCCGACGAGGGCGTCGATCGGAATCTCGATGCCGACGATCGCCTCGAGCTGGCGCTCGATGAAGTCCGGCGGCGCGTCCGCCACCTCCCACGGCTTTGCCATCGCCGCCTCCTGCGTATCGGTCAGCCGGTTGACGAGGCCGAGCAGCCAGTCGCGGTCCTCGATCGCCCGCGGGAGGCCGTGCGCGTGCACGACGAGGTAGTTCCACGTCGGCACGACCTTCCCGTGCTGGAACTTGCTCGGGTACCAGGAGGGGGTGATATAGGACTCGGCGCCCTGGAACACCACGAGCGACCGCACGGTCGTGCTGAACGAGCGCCACACCGGATTCGCGCGCGCCACGTGTCCGACGAGCGTGCCGTGCTCGCCGCGCTCCGCATCGAGCAGGAACGGCACATGATTGGCGAGGAGCTCGCCGTCGTGCAGCGTGACCCACGTGCCGAGCGGGTGCGCGCTGACGAGCCCGTGCAGGACCCGCGGGTCCGCCTCCTCGAAATGCTTCGGCAGGTACATGGACGGGACCCGATCCTCACGCGGGCGCGAGCTGCCCGCCGAGCTGCGCCACGAAGCGCCGCGCGATCGCGCGCGGATCGTCGCGCCCGGGGTGGTACCAGGTCTGCGACCAGTTGAGCGCCCCGAGCAGCATCAGCCGGACGCTGCGCCGGTCGGTGCCGCGCGCGAGCGGGAGGTCCTGCACCAGCTCGACGAAGACGCGCTCGTAGTCGTCGCGGAGCCGCACCAGCTCCGCCTCGACCGACGGCGCGTCGGCCGGCCGCACGCGGATCACCACCTGCGCATAGTCGCCCGCTTCCAGCAGCGCCTCGAGGTGCGCGACGGCGGCCGCCTCGAGCCGCTCCCACGGGTCGCGCTTGCCGGCGATCGCCGCGGCGACCGCCTCGGAGATCCGGCGCACGCCCTCGGCGTACACCGCGGCGAGCAGCGCTTCCTTGGTCGCGAAGTGGTAGTAGAGCGAGCCCGGCAGCATGTCGACCGCGGCGACGATGTCGCGGACCGAAGCGCCGTGGAAGCCGCGCGCGCTGAAGAGCCGCGCCGCCTCGTCGAGGATCAGCGGCAGGCGGTTGTCGGCGCGCGGGGCGCGGGCGGGGCGGACGGGGCGGGCGGACACGGGGCGGGCGGACACGGGGCGGGCGGACACGGGGCGGGCGGACACGGGGCGGCGGGTGGACGATAACAAACGAGTGTTTGTTTTCTAGCACGCCGGCCAGGGGCCGGTCAAGGGACTCGACGGTTCTGCACGGCGGCGGCCAGCTGCGGCGCCATCGCCGCGGCGAAGAACTTCTGCCCGCCCACCGACAGGTGCACCCGGTCCTCGAGGAAGAGCCCCGGCACCGCCGACTCCGGCAGCGCCGCGAACGCGTCGAACGGGTCGACGTTCGCGATGCCGTTCGCCGCGAGGAACTCGCGCAGCTCGCGGTAGGGCAGCGGCCGCGCCCGGCCGAGCTGGTCGAGCATCGGGATCTGCACCACGACGAGCTTCGCGCCGATGGCCGCGCTCTCGGCCTCGAGCTTGAGGATGAGTCGCCGGGTCAGCTCCCAGCCGCTCGACTGCCACACGAACGCGGGATCGTTCGCCACCGCCTGCGGCGACGGCGCGCCGCCGTCGGCCGCGCGCGCCCGCTCGACCGCGGCGTCGTACTCGGCGATCGTCGCGGCGCGGGTCTGCAGCCGGCGGACGAACTGGTAGGCGTAGGTGTTGTTCCACAGCCAGCGCGCGAGGCGCCGCTGCGCGACCTTCAGCCCGGTGGCGAACGTCGGCGCGGGATACTCGTCGGCGAGCGGGTTCGGCCGCCCGCGCGACTGGAGCGCCTCGTTGTTCCACACGTCGTTGCCCCAGAAGAACCCGAGCACGACGAAGTCCGGCTGGAAGTGCCGCGCCCGCAGGTGGAAGAGCTGGAGCTGGTCCCAGGTGGACGAGCCCTCCACGGCGAAGTTGAGGATCTCGACCGGGCGGCCGAGGCGCGCGGCGAGCGCGGCCTCCCACAGCGCCGCGAACTTCTCCGGCGGCCGCACGTAGATCGACGCGGTCACCGAATCGCCGAGGAGCGCGATCCGCAGGGTGCCGGGCGGCTTCGCGCGCGCGAACTCCCGGTCGACCATGCCCTCGCTGTTGACGCGCACCGGGAAGCGGCTGTCGTACATGTTGTCCGGCAGCGCCTCGACGCCGGGGCAGTACACGTTGCCGATGACCGGGTCGTAGCAGAGCAGCCGTGCCGGCTGGTGCGGCCAGCCGGCGATGCGGAGGATCGCCTCGAGCGCGAGCACGCAGAAGGCGAGCGAGGCGAGAACGAGCGCCGCCGGGACGAGGACGCGGTGCCGGAACTCGTGCGGCGAGTCGGCGCTCACGCCCGCCGGCGCCTCAAGTGCTCTGCCAGTCGAGCCGGAACTCGAGCGGCGGCGGCTGCCAGCCGCGCATGACTTCGAGGAGCCCCGCGGCGTCCGGCGCGGAGACGACGAGCCCGCGATGCGGCGCCCGGAGCAGCCCCTCGTCGACCGCGCGGTCGAACTGGGCGAGCAGCCCGTCGAAGTAGCCGTCGACGTTCACCACCCCGCACGGCTTGCGGTGGATGCCGAGCTGCGCCCAGGTGATCATCTCGCAGATCTCCTCGAACGTGCCGTAGCCCCCGGGCAGCGCGATGAAGCCGTCGGCGAGCTCGGCCATGCGCGCCTTGCGCTCGTGCATCGACTTCACGACGATCAGCTGGTCGAGGTCGCCGCCGTCGTAGGCGATCTCCTTCTGCTGCAGGGCGGCGGGGATCACCCCGATCACGCGACCACCGGCGCCGCGCGCCGCGGCCGACACCGCGCCCATCAGGCCGATCCGCCCGCCGCCGAACACGAGCGTGATGTCGCGCCGGGCGAGCAGCTCGCCCATTGCGTGCGCGGTTTCGGCGAAGAGCGGCCGCCGGCCCGGGTTCGCGCCGCAGAAGACGCAGACCGACTTCAGAAGCCCCCCGTCGCGAGCCAGCGCTCGATCTGGTCGAACCGGTCGACGCCCCAGAACGGCTCGCCGTCGATCACCACGTAGGGCGAGCCGAACGCGCCGACCGAGAGCGCCTTGTCGACGGCGGCCTTCGTCCGGTCCTTCACCGCCTGGTCGTTGATGCCGGCGCGCACCGCGTCGGCGGCGAGCCCGGTCTTCGCCGCGACCGCGATCGTGTTCTCGGCGTTCGAGATGTCGACGTCCTCGAGGAAGTAGGCCGCGTACAGCGCGGTCGCGAGCGCCTTCGCGCGCTTCGGGTCCTGTGCTTCGAGCCAGTAGAACGCGCGCGTCGGCGCCACCGAGGCGATCGGGAACTGCGACGGGTGTTTGAACGGCACGCCGTGGAAGCGCGCGCTCCGCAGGAAGTCGTGCTTCGCGTAGTCGCCCTTGATCGGGATCGAGGGCAGCGGCTGCTGCCCGGTCGCCTTGAACGCGACGCCGAGCAGGAACGGCCGCCACGAAGCCTCGCGGCCGTGCTTCGCGGCGAGCGCGTCGATCTTGTGGCTCGCGACGTAACCGTACGGCGACGAGAAATCGAAATAGAAGTCGATCGGTGCGGCCATGAACCCCTCCTCCCGGTGCTATTCGTTCGCGAGCGCCCGCGCGATCACGAGGCGCTGGATGTCGCTCGCCCCTTCGTAGATCTGGCACACCCGCACGTCGCGCCAGATCCGCTCGACCGGGAAGTCGGCGACGTAGCCGTACCCGCCGTGGATCTGGATCGCGTCCGAGCACACGCCCTCGGCCATCTCGCTCGCGAAGAGCTTCGCCATCGACGCTTCCTTCAGGCACGGCAGCCTGGCGTCGCGGAGCGCCGCCGCGTGCAGCACCATCTGGCGCGCGACCTCGATCTTCGTCGCCATGTCGGCGAGCCGGAAGGCCACCGCCTGGTGCTCGAAGATCGGCTTGCCGAAGGTCTCGCGGCTCCGCGCGTAGGCGAGCGCCGCCTCGTACGCCGCGCGCGCCATTCCCACGGCCTGCGCGCCGACGCCGATCCGCCCGCCCTCGAGGTTCGAGAGCGCGATGCGGTAGCCCTCGCCCTCGGCGCCGAGGATGTTCTCGCGCGGGATGCGGCAGGCCTCGAACGCCACCTGCGCGGTGTCGGAGGCGCGCTGGCCGAGCTTGTGCTCGAGCCGGTTGACGACGTAGCCCTTGCTGTCGGTCGGCACGATGAACGCGCTGATGCCCTTCTTTCCGGCCTTGCGATCGGTGACCGCGAAGACGATGGCGACGTCGGCGTGCTTGCCGGTCGTGATGAACTGCTTGACGCCGCTCAGTACCCACTCGTCGCCGACGGGGTCGGCGCGGGTGCGGATCGCGGAGGCGTCCGAGCCGGTGTGCGGCTCGGTGAGGCAGAAGCAGCCGAACAGCTCCCCGCGCGCGAGCTGCGGCAGCCACCACTCCCGCTGGGCCTCGCGGCCGAAATGGAGGATCGGGCCGCAGACGACCGAGTTCTGCACCGCGAGGATCGTCGAGCACGCGCCGTCGCCGGCGGCGATCTCCTCGAGCGCGATCGCGAGCGAGACGTGGTCGAGCCCGGCGCCGCCCCAGCGCTCGGGCACGCACACGCCGTAGAGGCCGAGCGGGCCCATCTCCTTCAGCGCCTCGCGCGGGAACGTGCCTTCGCGGTCCCACTTCGCCGCGTTGGGCGCGAGCCGCTTGCGCGCGAATGCGCGCACCGTGTCGCGGATCGCCTCCTGTTCCGGCGTCAGCAGCATCGGGTCACGCGGCCGCGCGCTTCTGCTGCATTCGCAGGTGGCCGCCGACGAGCGCCGCCGGGATCACCAGCGCGTCGCCGAGGAGGCGGAGCCACAGCGGATAGTCCTGCGGCTGGACGAGCAGCATCGCCTCGCCGAACACGAGCGAGGCGAGGCCGACCGCGAAGGCGTTGGCGTACTCCGACTGGTTCGCGAACCGCGCCGCCACGTAGCCGCCGAGCGCGGTGCAGACGAGCCCGCCGGCGAGCCCGAGGAGCTGGAATCCCGCCGAGCGCTCGACGATCGCCTCGACCGCCGCGGGCGCGGCGCCGCCGGCGGCGAGGGTGGCGCCGCCGACGATCGCGAGCAGCACGCCGAAGATCATCGTCGCGCCGATGTCGACGAGGAAGCCGAGCCCGACGGCGAGGAGCGACGAGCGCCGGCCGGCGCCGGGCGGATCCTTCACCGGCGCGCCGGGCGGGGTGTAGGGATCGGGCACCCGCTTACGCCAGTTCCAGCGCGACCGCGGTCGCCTCGCCGCCGCCGATGCAGAGGCTCGCGATGCCGCGCCTGCCGCCGTACTTCCGCAGCGCGCCGATCAGCGTTACCAGGATCCGCGCGCCGGAGGCGCCGATCGGATGGCCGAGCGCGCACGCGCCGCCGTGCACGTTGACCTTCTCGTGCGGCAGGCCGTGCTCCTTCATCGCCGCCATGGTCACCACCGCGAACGCCTCGTTGACCTCGTAGAGGTCGACGTCCCCCGGCTTCCAGCCGGTCTTCTCGTAGAGCTTGCGGATCGCGCCGACCGGCGCGGTGGTGAAGAGCGCGGGCTCCTGTGCGTGGGTCGAGTGCGCGACGACGGTCGCGAGCGGGGCGAGGCCGAGCCTTTCCGCGGTGGACCGGCGCATCAGCACCAGCGCCGCGGCGCCGTCGGAGATCGAGGACGAGTTGGCGGCGGTGACCGTGCCGTCCTTGCGGAACGCGGGCTTCAGGGCCGGGATCTTCCCGAGGTCAGCCTTGAACGGCTGCTCGTCGTTCTCGACGAACTTCTCGTCCTTGCCGGCCTTGATGGCGAGCGGGGTGATCTCCCACGCGAACCAGCCTTCGGTGTTCGCCTTCTGCGCCCGCTTGAGCGAGGCAATGGCGAACTGGTCCTGCGACTCGCGGCTGAAGGCGTATTTCCCCGCGCAGTCTTCGGCGAAGGTGCCCATCAAGCGCCCCTTGTCGTACGCGTCCTCGAGACCGTCGAAGAACATGTGGTCGACGACCTGGGCATGGCCCATGCGAAGCCCGGCGCGCGCCTTCGGCAGCAGGTACGGCGCGTTCGTCATCGACTCCATGCCGCCGGCGACCATGATTTCGTTGGTGCCCGCGGCGAGGAGATCGTGCGCGAGCATGGCGGCTTTCATCCCCGAGCCGCACATCTTGTTGATCGTGGTGCAGCCGGTCGCGAGCGGCAGCCCGGCGCCGAGCGCGGCCTGGCGCGCCGGCGCCTGGCCCTGGCCCGCCGCCAGCACGCAGCCCATGATCACCTCGTCGATCTGCTCCGGCCCGATCTTCGCGCGCTCGACCGCGGCGCGGATCGCAGCGGCGCCGAGCTCGGGCGCGGCGAAGCCCTTCAGCTCGCCCTGGAAGCCGCCCATCGGCGTGCGGGCGGCGGCGACGATGACGATCGGGTCGTCCGGCATGGCAGACTCCTTCAGGTGGTTCTGCGGTCGAACGCGAGCCACGCGGCGAGGGCGCCGAACGCCCCGCCGAGGAACCAGCGCTGCCCTTTCAGCCAGCCGGGCCGGCGCGCGAACCAGCGCGCAACGAAGCCGGCGGCGGTCACCACCGAGACGTCGACCGCGACCGCGGTCGCGAGCTGCACCGCGCCGAGCACGAGGCTCTGCGCGAGCACGCTGCCCGCCGGATCGACGAACTGCGGAAAGAGCGAGAGATAGAACACCGCGACCTTCGGATTCAGGAACGCGGCGACGAATCCCTGGCGGAGCAGCGCCGCGCCGGAAGCGGGCGGCAGCGGCCGCGCTTCGAAGCTCAGGCCGTCGCCGCGGATCGTCGTCCATGCGAGCCAGAGCAGGTACGCGGCGCCGGCGAGCCGGATCGCGTCGAACGCGAACGGGATCGCGAGCAGCAGCACCGTGAGCCCGAACGCGGCGAGCGCGGCGTGCACCGCGAGCCCGGCGGTCACGCCGAGCATCGAGAAGTAACCGGCCCGGCGCCCCTGCGCGAGCGTGCGCGAGATCAGGTACAGCCACACCGGTCCGGGCGTCGCCGCGAGAATCAGCGCCGCGGCGGTGAAGACGAGGAGGGTATCGAGCGCGAGCATTCGCTACGCGGTCTCGCGTTGCGCGTCGCGCGCGAGCCGGGCGAGCGCATTGCCGTAGCAGGGGACCACCTGGTCGGGCCCCTCGAGCGTGAGGCCGAGGTCGCGCAGGAGGCCGTCGTGCAGCCCGTACACCCAGCCGTGCAGCCGCAGGGTCTGGCCGCGCGCCCAGGCGTCCTGCACGACCGTCGTGCGCGCGACGTTCACCACCTGCTCGAGCACGTTCAGCTCGCACAGGCGGTCGAGCCGTTCCGGCCCGGCGGCCCGCCCGTCGATGAGCGCCCGGTGCTTCGTCTGCACCGCCTCGACCTGGCGCAGCCAGTTGTCGGCGATCCCCACCCGCTGCCCCGCCATCACCGCGCGCACGCCGCTGCAGCCGTAGTGCCCGCAGAGGATCACGTGCGCGACGCCGAGCTGGTCGATCGCGAACTGCAGCACCGAGAGCAGGTTGAGGTCGGTCTGGACCACCACGTTCGCGACATTGCGGTGGACGAACACCTCGCCCGGCGCGAGACCGGTGATCTCGTTCGCCGGCACGCGCGAGTCCGAGCAGCCGATCCACAGATACTGCGGCGCCTGCAGGCGGGCGAGCCGCGGGAAGTAGTCGGGGTCGGCGGCGCGCATCCGCGCCGCCCAGGCGCGGTTGTTCTCGAAGAGGTGCGCGAGGTCGTTCATGGCATCGATCGCGCGCGTCAGCCGGTCTCGCCGAAGAGCTCGCGGCCGATCAGCCAGCGGCGGATCTCGCTCGTGCCGGCGCCGATCTCGTAGAGCTTCGCGTCGCGCCACAGCCGCCCGGTCGCGTACTCGTTGATGTAGCCGTTGCCGCCGAGCGACTGGATCGCCTCGCCCGCCATCCAGGTCGCCTTCTCGGCGGCGTAGAGGATCGCGCCGGCCGCGTCCTTGCGCGCGCTCGTTCCGCCGGCGTCGCCGCGGTCGAGCATCTGCCCCACCGCGTAGACGTACGCGCGGCAGGCGCCGAAGGTCGTGTACATGTCGGCGAGCTTGCCCTGCATGAGCTGGAACTCGCCGATCGACTGGCCGAACTGCTTGCGTTCGTGGAGGTAGGGGATCACGACGTCGAGGCACGCCGCCATGATCCCGAGCGGCCCGCCGGCGAGCACGGCGCGCTCGTAGTCGAGGCCGCTCATCAGGACGTTCACGCCCTTGTTGAAGGCGCCGAGGACGTTCTCTTCGGGCACCTCGCAATCCTGGAACACGAGCTCGCAGGTGTTCGAGCCGCGCATGCCGAGCTTGTCGAGCTTCTGCGCGGTGGAGAAGCCCTTCATGCCGCGCTCGATCAGGAACGCGGTGATGCCGCGCGGGCCGGCCGCGCCGTCGGTCTTGCCGTAGACCACCAGCGTGTCGGCGTCGGGGCCGTTGGTGATCCACATCTTGCTGCCGTTGAGGACGTACTTCCCCTTCGCGTACTCGGCGCGCAGCCGCATGCCGACCACGTCGGAGCCGGCGCCCGGCTCGCTCATCGCGAGCGCGCCGACGTGCTCGCCGGAGACGAGCTTCGGCAGGTACTTCCGCCGCTGCGCTGCGGTGCCGTTGCGGCGGATCTGGTTCACGCACAGGTTCGAGTGCGCGCCGTAGGAGAGCCCGACCGAAGCCGAGGCGCGGCTCAACTCCTCCAGCGCGATGATGTGCGCGAGGTAGCCGAGGTTCGCGCCGCCGTATTCCTCCTCGACGGTGATGCCGAGGAGGCCGAGCGCGCCCATCTTCGGCCAGAGATCCATCGGGAACGCGTTCGAGCGGTCGATCTCGGCGGCGCGCGGCGCGATCTCGGCCTGCGCGAACCCGCGCACCGTCCGGCGCAGCATCGCAATCGCCTCGCCGTGGTCGAAGGCGAGCTGCGGGAAGTCGATCATCGGGACGGCGGAGGCGAGATGCCCGGGGCGATCCATAAGCACGCTCCTTGCGGGGGCGCAGTGCAGCGGTGCACAATAGTGCGCCGCCGCATTCTAGCTCACCCCCCACTCTCCCCACAGTGAATCCGGAGCAGGTCCTCGACTATCCGCACGCCGCCCCGCCGCCGCCGGGCGAGACGCGCGAGGTCGCTCCCGGCGTCCACTGGCTGCGCATGCCGCTGCCGTTCGCGCTCGACCACATCAACCTGTGGCTGCTCGAGGACGGCGAGCGGCTGGTGATCGTCGACTGCGGTTTCCCGGCCGACGAAACGCGCGCGCTGTGGCAGCGGCACTTCGACTCGTTCTTCGGCGCTCGCGCGGTGAGCCGCGTCGTCGCGACCCACCTCCATCCCGACCATGCGGGCAACGCGGGCTGGCTGATGGCGCGGTTCGGCGCGCCGCTCCTCATCTCGCAGGCCGACTTCCTGATGGCGCACGCGTGGCGCGACGAAGCCGCCGGCTACTCGACCGCGGGGCTCCTGGCGCACCTCGCGCGGCACGGCCTCGGCGGCGAGCGGCTCGAGACGCTCGCGCGCCGCGGCAACCCGTACCGCCGCGCGACGCCCGAGTTCCCGTCGACCTACCGGCGGCTGATGGAGGGCGACGAGCTCGCGATCGGCGGCCGGCGCTGGCGCGTCATCATGGGCTTCGGCCACGCGCCCGAGCACGCTTCGCTCCACTGCGCCGAGATCGGGGTGCTGATCTCGGGCGACATGCTGCTGCCGCGCATCTCCACCAACATCAGCGTGAACCAGGTCGACGCCGACGCCGACCCGCTGCGGCTCTTCCTGTGGAGCCTGCGGCACCTCGCCGCGCTCGTCGCCCCCGATGCGCTCGTCCTGCCGTCGCACGGGCTGCCGTTCCGGGGCATGCGCGAGCGCGTCGCGCAGCTCGAGGAGCACCACCGGCTGCGGCTCGGCGAGCTCGAGGACGTGTGCGGCGAGCCGAAGTGCGCGGCCGACGTGATCGGCACGCTCTTCCGCCGCGAGCTCGACGCCCACCAGACCTTCTTCGCGATGGGCGAGGCGATCGCCCATCTCAACTACCTGATGCACGACGGCGTCTTCCGGCGCGAGACCGGGACCGACGGCATCGTGCGGTTCGTGCGGGCCTAGAGGATCGACACCCGGAAAAAGAGGGAGGGGGGCATGGCTGAGGAGGGGGAACGGCGGTCGCCGGACGCGGCCGAGGTCGCGAAGATCCTCGGCGAGGTGGCGGAGCGCTCGTCGAACCTGCTCGCCGACTTCGTCAACCGGCACGCGAACGGCAAGGGCCTCGCCTTCACCGACGAGATCGGCATCGCCCGCGCTTTCATGGACATGTGGGCGAAGCTGCTCGCCAACCCGGTGGCGCTCGCCGAGTCGCAGATGAACATGTACTTCGACTACCTGCGGCTGTGGCAGTCGTCGTGGCTGAAGCTCCTCGGCCAGAGATCGGGGCCGGTCGCCTCGCCCGCCCAGGGCGACAACCGCTTCAAGGACGAGGACTGGCAGTCGAATTTCCTCTTCGACTACGTGAAGCAGAGCTACCTCATCGCCGCGCGCCACATCCACGACGCCGTCTCGGGGGTCGAGGGTCTGCCCGACGAATCGAAGCGGAAGGTCGATTTCTTCACCCGCCAGTACATCGACGCGCTCAGCCCGTCCAACTTCGCGCTCACCAACCCGCAGGTGCTGCGCGAGACGATGGCCTCCGGCGGCACCAACCTGGTGAAGGGCCTCAAGAACCTGCTCGAGGACCTCGACGAGGGCGACGGGCAGCTGCGCATCAGGATGAGCGACGAGAAGGCGTTCCGGATCGGCCACAACGTCGCCACCACGCCGGGAAGCGTCGTGTTCCAGAACGACCTCATGCAGCTCATCCAGTTCGCGCCGGCGACCGAGACCGTCTTCCGGCAGCCGCTGCTCGTCATCCCGCCGTGGATCAACAAGTACTACATCCTCGACCTGCGCGAGAAGAACTCGTTCATCCGCTGGGCGGTCGCGCAGGGGCACACGGTGTTCGTGATCTCGTGGGTGAATCCGGACGCGCGGCTCGCGGGCAAGGACTTCGAGGACTACATGCGCGAGGGACCGCTCGCCGCGCTCGATGCGATCGAGCGGGCGACCGGAGAGCGCGCGGCCAACGTGATCGGCTACTGCCTCGGCGGCACGCTGCTCGGCGCGACGCTCGGCTACCTGGCGGCGAAGGGCGAGCCCCGCGTGAACGCGGCGACCTTCTTCGTCGCGCTGCTCGACTTCTCGATCCCGGGCGAGCTCGGCGTCTTCATCGACGAGGAGCAGGTCGCGAACCTCGAGCGGCGCATGAACGAGCGCGGCTTCCTCGAAGGCTCGGAGATGGCCGGCACGTTCAGCATGCTGCGCTCGAACGACCTCGTCTGGTCGTTCGTCATCAACAACTACCTGATGGGCAAGGAGCCGTTCCCGTTCGACCTCCTGTACTGGAACTCCGATTCCACGCGCATGCCGGCGAAGATGCACAGCTTCTACCTGCGCAACATGTACCTCCGGAACGCGCTCAAGGATCCCGGCGGCGTGAAGCTGGCGGGCGTCGCGATCGACCTGTCGAAGGTGCGCACGCCGTCGTACTTCATCTCGACGGCCGAGGACCACATCGCGCCGTGGAAATCGACCTACCTCGGCGCGCGCAGGCTGGGCGGCCCGGTCCGCTTCGTCCTCGGCGGCTCGGGGCACATCGCCGGCATCGTCAACCCGCCCGCGGCGAAGAAGTACTGCTACTGGACGAACGACGCCGCGCCGGCGAGCCCGGACGAGTGGCAGTCGGGCGCAACCCGCCACGAGGGTTCATGGTGGAACGACTGGCAGGCGTGGATGGAAGCGCGCAATGCCGGTGAGCGCGTGCCCGCGCGCGTCCCCGGCGACGGGAAGCTGCGGGTCCTCGAGGACGCCCCCGGTTCGTACGTGAGCGTGCGGGCCGGCGCCGGGTGAGCGCCCCGCTCGGCCTCTACGCGAAGCTCGTCCTGATGGCCGTCCTCTGGGGCGGCCAGTTCATCGCCGGGCGCACCCTCGCGCCGCTCCTGCCCGATTTCACCGCCGGGCTGATGCGCTTCCTCGCCGCCACCGTCGTGCTCGTCGTGCTCGCGCGGCTGCGCGAGGGCGGGCTGCCGCGGCTCGACCGGCGGCAGCTCGGCGCGATGATCGCGCTCGGGTTCGCCGGCGTCTTCTTCTGGAACGCGTGCTTCTTCGCCGGGATGGAGCGCGTGCCCGCCGGCCGCGGCGCGCTGATCATGGCGCTCAACCCGGTCGCGATCGCGATCGGGATGGGGCTCGTCTACGGCGAGCGCATCACGGCGCTCCGCTGGCTCGGCATCGCGATCGCGCTCGCCGGCGCGGCGACCGTGATCTCGCACGGCGACCTCCCGTCGCTCTTCGCCGGCGCGCTCGGTGCGGGCGAGGCGTTCCTCTTCGGCTCGGTGCTCGGCTGGGCGGTCTACACGCTGATCGGCCGCCGCGTGCTCGGCCGCGTCTCGGCGCTCGCGACCACGACCTACGCGGCGCTCTTCGGCACCGCGATGCTGGCGGCCGCCGCGCTCGTCGAGCAGCCGTGGGCCGAGCTCGCGGCGCTGCCGCCGCGCGGCTGGGCGGCGATCGCCTACCTCGGCGTGCTCGGCACCGTGGTCGCGTTCCTCTGGTACTACGAAGGCGTGCAGAAGATCGGCGCGTCGCGCACCGCGATCTTCATCAACCTCGTGCCGGTGTTCGGCGTCGCGTTCAGCGTGATCCTGCTCGGCGAGCAGGTCGCCGCGAGCATGCTGGTCGGCGGCGGGCTCGTGATCGCCGGGGTCGCGCTCACCAACCGGCCGGCGCGGACCTGAGCCGCGCGGCTTTCACGGGTCGCGACGCACGACCAGCCGGACCTCCGAGCCGGCGCGCCGCGCCGGCGGGATCTGCTCCTCGTCACGGTAGAGCCCGCTCCGGAAGACGTGGGAGGCGACCTGGTAGAAGGCGATCGCCTCGCGCACGAGCGAAGGATCGTCCGCGCGAGCGGGCGCCGGCGCGTCCCCGTTGCGGCGGTACACGGCGACCTTGCGCTTCGGCTCGAGCAGGACGAGGGAATCCCCGCGCAGGTAACCCAGGGTCTGGTAGTTGGCGACGAATGCGCGGTCCCCCGACGGCGGCGAGCGCAGCACGTCGCGGCCCATGAACTTCGTGTAGTAGGCGAAATCGAGCAGGCCGAGCAAGGTCGGCGCGATGTCGATCTGCGACATCAGGCGGTCCACCCGTTGGGGCGGCACGTGCGCGGGCGCGTAGACGAGGACCGGGATGAGGTACTTGTCGACCGGGATCGCGGCGGTGCCGCGGGCGCTGGCGCCGTGGTCGGCGGTGATCACGAACACAGTGTCCGCGAACCAGGGGCGGGTGCGGGCGCGCTCGATCAGGCGCCCGAGGGCGAAGTCGCTGTACTTCACCGCCCCGTCGCGGCCGGTCCCCGACGGGATGTCGATGCGACCCGCCGGATAGGTGTAGGGCCGGTGATTGCTCGTGGTCATCACGTGCGCGAACACCGCGCGCGCCGGGTCGGCCGTCTTCTCCCGGTCGATCTCCTCGATCACCTGGTCGAAGAGGTGCTCGTCCGCCACGCCCCACACGTTCTCGAACGCGACCCGCTCCGACGGAATGCCGCGCCGGTCGACCGTGCGGTAGTCGTTGGCGTCGAAGAACGCGTTCATGTTGTCGAAGTAGCCGTAGCCGCCGTAGGCGAACAGCACCGCATAGCCCTTGTCCTCGAACACGCTGCCGAGCGAGAACAGCATCTCGTTCGCCGGGCGCCGCACGATCGACTGTCCCGGCGTCGGCGGCAGCGCGAGCGCGAGCGCCTCGAGCCCGCGGACCGTGCGGTTGCCGGTCGCGTAGACGTTCGCGAACCACAGGCTCTCGCGCGCCAGCCGGTCGAGGTTCGGCGTGAGCCCGCGGGGGTCGCCGTAGGCGCCCAGGAACTCGGCGCCGAGGCTCTCCACGCTCACGAGCACCACGTTCAGGTGCCGCTCCGCGCCGCGGCCGGGCTCGAAGCGCTCGATGCTCTCACCGGCCGGTTCGACCCACTGCGCCGGCCCGAGCGCCCGGCGCACGGTCGCGAGCGCCTCGGGCAGCGGCAGCGTCGCGTAGTGGCGCTCGAAGTCGAGCTCGTTCCGCCGGTTCGCGGCGAAGAACGCGTACAGGCCGTTGCCGGCGAGTTCGTTCGCCGCGTCCCTGCCCGGGCGGTCCTTGAGGTCGCTGTCGACGACGAGGGTGGCGAGCGCGACCAGCGCGGCCTGTGCGGCGACGATCGCGAGCGCGCGCCGCCATCCGAGCGGCGCCGCGGCGCTACGCCACAGCATGCGCGCGGCGAGCGTGGTCGCCGCCGCGGCGGCGAGCGCGAGGCCGGCGAGCAGCCAGCCGACCGGGTACGACTGCCAGATGTTGCCGAGGACTTCGTGCGTGTACAGGAGGTAGTCCACCGCAATGAAGTTGAAGCGGCCGCCGAACTCGTCCCAGAACAGCCACTCGGCGACCGCGAGGAGGAGCGCCGCGAAGCACGCGACGAGGAACCACGCGACGGCTGCGAAGCGGTAGGCGCGGGTGCGGGCGAGCCGGCCGGGCGCGAGCGCGAGCCAGAGCACGAGCGGGGTGACGGCATACGCGGCGGCGACGAGGTCGAACCCGAAGCCGAGCGCGAAGCTCCGCGCGAGGTCGGCGCCGGGCAACGCCGTGTCGGGGCGCACCGCGAGGGCGATTCGCGTGAGGGTGCAGACGGCGACGAACATCGCCGCCGCGACGAGCGCGGGCAGCAACCGGGTGAATCCGGTGAGGCGGTCGAGGCGGATCACGGCGCGCGCGATGGTACGCAGTCTACCTTGCGGCAAGCTGACGGCCTCGTGCGCTACACGAGCTGCCGGAGCAGCACGTGGGCCGGGCACACCCGGATTCCGTCTGTGCTGACGTAGTCGCGCGCGCCCGCAGGGCTCACCTGCCACGCCGCAGCCCCGGGAAATCGGGCGACGAGATACTTGAGGCCGTTCGGGATCGGCGCATCGCCGAGCTTGCACTCGACGAAGCCGACCGGCTTGCCGTCGTGCGTCAGCACGAAGTCGACCTCGCGTCCGTCGAAGTCCCGGTAGTAGCAGAGCTCGACCCGCCTGCCCTGGGTATCGGTCTGATACTGGGCCCACTTGAGCAGGTGTCCGGCGATGAGGTTCTCGAATCGCGCCGCCGGATCGGGCACGACCGTCCAGTCGAAGTGGTAGTGCTTGCGCTCCTTCTTCACCGCGCGCAAACGCGGCGCGCCGAACGGCGGCACGCGGTAGATCGCGTACAGCCGCTCGAGGATGTCGAGCCAGCGCGAGAGCGTGGGATGGCTCACCTGGAGGTCCTCGCGCAGGCTGTTGACCGACAGCGGGCTCCCGACCCGCTCCGGCAACGCGAGCATGAGGAGCTCGAGCTTGCCGAGGTCGCTCACCGTCTCGAGCGCGGTCACTTCCTCGCGCACGAGCCGCTCGCGATAGTGGAGCGACCAGCGCCGCGCCTCGCTCTCGGATCCGCCGAAGAACGGTTCCGGAAAGCCCGAGAGCGCGAGGAGGTCGGAGAAATCGCCGGCCGACTCGCCGCCGAGCTCGGCGAACGACAGCGGATGGAGGCGAAGGTAGAAGTAGCGCCCCTGCAGGGAGTCGCCGCCGAACCGGTAGAGGTCGAGCCGCGCGCTGCCCGTCACCAGGATGCGCTGCCGCGGCCCGAACTGGTCGTACAGTCCCTTGAGATCGTTCCGCCAGCCGCGGTACTTGTGGATCTCGTCGAAGAACCAGACGCCGGTGGGCGGCAGCTCGCGCTTCAGGATCGCGGCGCGATGCGGCGCGAAGTCGTAGCTGAGGTAGGCGAGCTCGTCGCCGATCACCGCCCGGCCGAGCCAGGTTTTCCCGACCTGTCGCGGCCCGCCGACGAACACCATCTTGCGGGCGAGGTCGAGCTCGACCTGGGCCTGGAGATAGCGGCGGATCGGCGGCGTGGCCATCGGCAAGGACCCGGGGGGGCGGGTGGACGATCGGGCCGTGAAATTTAAAGGAATCTTAAAAAAACTCACGAGTTTTTTCAAGTCTGGTTTAAAAAACTCGTGCGATTGGCCCGTCGCCCGGTGCGGGCGGGTATGATTCCACGCCCGGGCATCGGAAGGCGGAGGGGCAGGCGATGGCGGTTGAGGCATTGGCGATCGGCGGCGGCGCCGGGTTCTCGGGCGACCGGACCGATGCTGCCGGCCCGGTGGTCGAGACGCTCGTCGCGCGCGGGCTTCCCGCCGCGATCCTCTTCGAGACGCTCGCCGAGCGCACGCTCGCCGCGGCGCAGCTCGCCCGGCGCCAGAATCCGGAACTTGGCTACGAGCCCCAGCTCGACCGCTTCGTCGGGCCGATCCTCCGCGCCTGCGTCGAGCACCGCATCCCGATCGTCGGCAACTTCGGCGCCGCGAATCCGCGCGGCGCGGCGCGCCGGCTGCAGGCGCTCGCGCGCGAGCTCGGGCTACCGGCATTGCGCGTCGGCGTGGTCGAGGGCGACGACCTCTCGGACGAGCGCGGGCGCTCGCTCCTCGCCGAGTACCTGCCGGCCGGCCGCGGCGAGCCGGTGAGCGCGAACGTCTACCAGGGCGCGAAACCGATCGCCGATGCGCTGCGCGCCGGCGCCCAGGTCGTGGTCACCGGCCGCGTCGCCGATCCCTCGCTCGCGGTCGGCCCGGCGATGGCGCACTTCGGCTGGGCGGAGGACGACTGGACGACGCTCGGCCGGGCGACGATGGCGGGGCACCTGCTCGAATGCGGCGCGCAGGTCACCGGCGGCTACTTCGCCGACCCGGGCTTCAAGGAGGTGCCCGATCTCGCGCACGCCGGCTTCCCGATCGCGGAGGTCGCCGGCGACGGCTCGTTCACGATCGGCAAGGCCGCGAACTCGGGCGGCCTCGTCGACGCGCGCACGGTGAAGGAGCAGCTCCTCTACGAAGTCCACGACCCTGCCGCCTACCTGACGCCCGACGTCGTCGCCGACATCTCGGAGGCCGAGGTGCACGAGCTCGGCGGCGACCGCGTCGCGGTGAGCGGCGTGCGCGGCCACCCGCGGCCGCCGACGCTGAAAGTCAACGCCTGGTTCGACGGCGGCTGGCTGGGCGAAGCGGAGATCTCCTACGCCGGGCCGAACGCCGAGGCGCGCGCGCGGCTCGCCGCGGACGTCGTCCTCGAGCGGATGGGCGGAGCGCTCGACATCCGCTTCGACCTCATCGGCGTGCTCAGCCTCTTCGCCGACGACCGCGGCCGCGCGCTCGCCGAGCTCGCGCCGGGCGGGGCGCGCGACGTGCGCCTGCGCGCCGCCGCGGCGCACGCCGACCGCGCGCTCGTCGAGCGCCTGCTCGCCGAGGTCACCGCGCTCTACACCTGCGGACCGGCCGGCGGCGGCGGCGTGCGCACGAGCATCCGCTCGCGGCTCTCGACCGTGTCCTGCTTCGTGCCGCGCGAGCGGGCGCCGGCGCGCTTCGAGATCCTCGACTGACCATGGCGCGCGTCCCGCTTCACGCCTTCGCCCACGGCCGCACCGGCGACAAGGGCGACCGCTCGAACATCAGCGTGATCGCCTATCGTCCCGAGGCGTTCCCGTTCATCGTCGAGCAGCTCACCGAGGCGCGGGTGGCGGAGGCGTTCCGCCACCGGCGCCCGACCGCGGTCACGCGCTACCTGCTGCCGAAGCTGCACGCCGTGAACTTCGTGATCGACGGCGCGCTCGACGGCGGGGTCAACGACGCGCTCGGCCTCGACACCCACGGCAAGAGCCTCGTCTTCCTCGTGCTCGCGCTCGAGCTCGAGGTGCCGGCGTCGCTCCTGCCGAAGGATTCGCGACGATGATGGCAACGATCGAGGAGAAGTGAGATGAAGCACACGCTCGCCGCACTCGCCACCGCCGCGTTCGCCGCCGCGGCGCAGGCGCAGACCTGGCCCGCCCGCCCGGTCAAGCTCATGGTGCCGTTCCCGGCCGGCAGCGCCACCGATCAGGTTGCGCGCCTCGTCGGGCAGCAGCTCAGCGAGGAGCTCAAGCAGCCGTTCATCGTCGAGAACAAGCCCGGCGCGCAGGGCGCGATCGCCGCCGGCGAGGTCGCGCGCGCCGCCCCCGACGGCTACACCCTGCTGCTGACCACCAACACGCCGCAGGCGGCGAACGTCAGCCTGTTCAAGAAGCTCGCCTACGACCCGGTGAAGGACTTCGCGCCGGTGGCGCGCATCGGCACCACGTCGTTCATGCTGATGGTGAAGTCCGACTCGCCGCTGAAGACGCTCAAGGAGTTCCTCGCCGACGCGCGCGCGAAGCCGGGCAAGCTCTCCGCCGGGTTCGGCTCGGCCGGCTCGCAGGTGTCGCTCGCGATGCTCAAGTCCATGGGCAACCTCGACGTGGTCGAGGTGCCCTACAAGGGCATCCCGCAGACGATCACCGACGTCCTCGGCGGGACGCTCTCGTTCACCTTCGTCGATCTCGGCAACGCCCTCGCGCAGGCGAAGGGCGGCAAGCTGAGGGGGCTCGCGGTGACCTCGGCGAAGCGCACGCCGCTCGCGCCGGACGTGCCGGCGATCGCCGAGGAGCTGAAGGGCTACGAGCTGATCGCCTGGTTCGCGCTGATGGCGCCCGCCGGCACGCCGCCCGAGATCGTGCAGCGGTTGCACGACATCACGGTCCGCGGCCTCGCGAAGGCCGAGGTGAAGGACAAGTTCGCCGCCATCGGCACCGACGTCGCGCCGATGAATCCGGCCGAGCTCGCGAAGTTCATCCAGAGCGAGATCGCCCACTGGGCGAAGCTCGTGAAGCTCGCCGGGATCCAGCCGGAGTAGCGGGGGTCGAGCGGCCGCGCGCGCGGCGGTCGCGCGGCGGCCCACCTCGACCGCTACGCCGGCGCCGCCTTCCGCCCGCTGAGCACGAGGCAGATGACGCCGAAGAGCACGTAGCCCCGCCTGGACGGTCGCCATGGTGCTCCCTTCGCGCGGCTGTCGTTATCGGCCGCTACGATACGCCGGCACCGGGCACCAGCGCCAGTCGCGCCCCGCCGTGGTGCAGTACGCGCCGTCAGGGCGACGTCACGTTCGCGCGTCGAGCGCGTCCCGGAAGCGCGGCAGGTATCCCAGTCCCGCAATCGCGCGCGACCCGTACCACGAAGTCATCTCGCCGTCGATCAGCGCGACCCGCTTTCCGGCGAGCGCGGAAAGCGCCCCGAGCTCGGCGACGTGGCGCTCGCGGAACCGGTAGGGCTCGCTGGAGGCGAGCACCACGTCGACGCCGGCGAGCGCGCGCTCGTCGAGGGCGATCTCCGGATAGCGCGCGGTCGCGTCCTCGGGCAGCGTTTGCCAGTTCACCAGCGCGAGCGTGCGCGCGATGTACGTGTCGCGCGAGACCGTCATCCACGGGTCGCGCCAGATGAGGTACAGGACGCGCCGGGGCGCGAAGCCCGCGGCCGAGCGCTCCGCCGCGGCGAAGGCGACCTCGAATCGGGCGCACAGCGCCTCGGCCTCCCGCTCGCGCCCGAAGATGCCGCCGAGCAGCCGGTAGAGCGCGAGGTTGTCGCGCGGGGCGAGCGGGTGCGTGACGACGACGCTCGGTACGAACCGGGCGATCTCGTCGGCCGATTCCCGGCGATTCTCGTCGACGTTCACGATCACGTGCGTCGGCGCGAGCGCGCGCAGCGCCTCGAGGTCGACGTCCTTCGTGCCGCCGACCCTGGGGATGGCCTTCACGGTGGCGCGCGGATGGATGCAGAACCCGGTCCGGCCGACGAGCTGCGGGGCGAGCCCGAGGTCGCAGACGAGCTCGGTGATGCTCGGGACGAGCGAGACGATGCGCGCAGCGGCGCCGGCGGGCGCGTGCGCCGTGCCGGCCGCGTCGATGCGATCGCGGGCCGCTTGCGGCATGCGCCGACTCTACCGCACGCGCCGCGACCGCGGGCCGCGTACCGCTTCAGCCCGGCATCGGGTATTCGTCCGCGTTGCGGACCCAGCCCGGCTTCTCCGAGAAGTCCCTCCGCGGCGGGCTGAAGATGTCGACGAACCAGTTCGGTCCGCCGCCGGTGTAGGCGGTGGTGTGGATCAGGTTGGCGGGGATCACCAGCAGCGCCGGGCTCGCGAACTCGGCGTGCTCGTCCTCGCGCCAGGTGCTCATGTCCGGCGTCCACGGCGTGCGCAGGTGGTGGACGACCGTGCCCGAGAGCGAGAGCGAACCCTGCTCGAAGTCGGGGTGCGAGTGCGGGCTCAGCTTTTTCGGGTCGCGCGGGGTCGTGGTCGGCTCGAACACGTTCACCATCAGGTTGGTGCTGCGGAAGAGCCGGCCGAAGGTCTTCGGCTCGAGGTAGCGCTCGAGCGGATAGTGCCGCAGCCTGAAGCCGCCCTTCGGCGCCGGCCACGGTTCGAGCGGCGCCACTTCCGGCGCCTCGTCCGCGTAGGTGGCGGCATTCGCCGCCCGCGCGCGCAGATCGGCGGCGCGGCTGGAGAAGATCCGCGCGATCCGTCCGGCCGAGGTGGCGGTCACGCGGCTCGCCCCCGGGGGCACGATGAAGAGCGCGTCGCCCGGGGACTCGCAGCGCTCCTTGCCGGCCTCGACCGTCGCGGCCGCGCCCGGCGTCAGCAGCACCATGTACTCGTCGGGATTGTGCTCGCGCGCGAGCACCGAGCCGGCGACGACGTCGGACACGGTGACGATGAAGTTCGCACCGCGCGTGATCCAGGTGCGCCCGCCGCGGGGGTCGGTCTCCTGCGGCGGGGACTGGTGATAGTGCGCGTGCGTCGCGGCCCGCCGGGGCGCCCCGGCCGACGCGTTGGCTGCCCGACTCGTGTGCTGCGACATCGTCGATCTCCCTCGCGATTGCCCGGCCGCAACGGGCGCCGGAGGCCCGACCCGATCTGGGAGCTTGCACCGAAAACTCCGCCAGCGCCTGTGCGGCTGCCTGCCGCGGGAAGCCCTGGTCCGAGGACACGATGAGCGCGGTGACGCCCAGCTCGCGCAGCCAGGGCGTCTCCGCCGCGCGCCCGACGGCTGGGGGTCTTGGCGCCCCTGGTCGTTCCGATGATCGAAGCAAACCATCCTTCTCCGCCGCGCCGAAGCTGCGCTAGAGCGGCAGCCCGCGCGGCTTGCGCCCGCCGCGCGCCGCGAGCGCGTCGAAGAGGACGTTCGGCAGCAGCCGCAGCGCGCGGCCGGCGAGCGCCATCTGCCACGGCACGACCGCGAACGAGCGCCGCGAGTCGATTGCGTGCGCGATCCGACGCGCTGCCTCGTCGGCGGGGAGCAGGAACGGCATGCGATAGCGGTTGACGCGGGTCATCGGCGTTTCGACGTACCCGGGGCACACGGTGACGACCGCGACGCCGGAGCCGCGGAGCTCGACGCGCAGGCTCTCGAGCCACGTGATCGCGGCCGCCTTCGAGGCCGAGTACGCGCCCGCGCCCGGCAGGCCGCGGAAGCCGGCGACGCTCGCGATCCCGGCGAGGATGCCGCTCCCGCGCGCGCGCATCGGCGCGACGAACGGCGCGAGCGTCGCGGCGAGGCCGACCAGGTTGGTGCGCAGGACGCGCTCGAGCGCGGGGAGATCGTCCGGGTCGCCGCCGAGCGTGCCGGCCGAGACGCCGGCGTTGGCGACGACGATCCCGGGCACGCCGTGGCGCGCGATGAAGTCGTCGGCCGCGGCGCGCATCGCCGCGATATCGGCGACGTCCGCGGCATAGGTGACGGTGGTCGTATCGAGCCGGGCCGCCAGCGCGGCGAGGGTGTCGGCGCGGCGCGCGACGAGGCCGAGCACGGCGCCCCGGCGCGCGTACTGCGCCGCGAGCGCGGCGCCGATGCCGCTCGATGCGCCGGTGAGGAAGACGCCCCCCATGGGGCGCGGGACTACTTCTTCTTGGCGGGGGCCGCCGCCGGAGCGGGTGGGGGCGCGCCCTTCCGCGCGCGCTCGATCAGCGAGTCGGCGATCGCGAGCATCCGCTCCTCGGTGCCGCTGTTGCCGGCGCCGACGATGTACTGGCCGTTGATCATCAGCGCCGGCACGCCGTCGATCTTCGAGCCCTGCACGAGCGCCTGCGCGCGCTTGAGCCGGCCCTCGACCGCGAACGATTTCAGGGTCGCGGAGAATTTCGCCACGTCGACGCCCTGCCGCTGCAGCCAGTCGGTGAGCTGCCGCTCGTCGGTGATGCGCAGGCGATCGCGGTGGATCGCGTCCATCAGCGGGCGGTGCAGCTTGTCGATGAGACCCATCGATTCGAGCGCGTAGTAGACGCGCGCCGACAGGTTCCAGCGCTCGTTGAACGTCGCCGGTACGCGCCGGAACTCGACGTCCTTCGGCAGCCGCTTGATCCACCCGTCGAGGTAGGGCTCGAGCGCGTAGCAGTGCGGGCACTCGTACCAGAAGAACTCGACCACCTCGATCCGGTCCTTGGCGTCGGTGGGGAGCGGCGGGCTGAGCTCGGCGAAGGCGGGCTGCTGCTGGGCGGCCGCCGGCGCGGCGAGGAGGGCGGCCGCGGCAAGCGCGGTTGCGGCGAGCGCCGCGGCGGCGATCTGGCGTCGGATCATCTCGGCTCCGGGGGAGGGGTCAGTTCTTGATTTTGACCAGCGCGGCGTCGATCCCGTTCTGGGCGAGCGTCGCGCGCACGCGGTTGATTTCGTCCAACTGCGTAAAAGGTCCCAGCCGGACGCGGTACCAGGTGCCCTTGTCGGGCAGATTCGCCGGCTCGACGTTCGCCACCAGCCCGGCGAGGGCGAGCCGCGCCTTCAGGCTGTCGGCGTCCGCGGGGTTCTGGAAGGCGCCCGCCTGGACGAAGTACACGTCCTTCGGCGCGCCGGCCTTCTCGGGCGCCTTCGCCGCCGCGCGCAGCTCCTTCTCGGTGACCGGAATCTCCTGCCCGGGGAGAATCTTGTAGAAGTCGAAGCGGGGCTTCGCCGCGTCGGCGCCCTTCGCCTCGGCGCCGCGCGCGGTCTCGGCGAGCTGGCGGTCGGCCTGCGGTGCGGCCGCTTTCGCCTTGTCGGCGCGGGTGAGGAACGGCACCGGCGCGTTGGTCATGTAGAGCGCGAGCCCGGCGGCAATCGCGAAGCCGAGCACGAGGCCGATGAAGATGCCGATCAGCGTGCCGCCCGCGGGCCGGCGCTTCGTCTCCCGCGCGCGCGGCTTGTAGTCCCTCATCCCGACCCGATCGTCCGCGTCACATCTTCTCCGGCGCGCTCACCCCGAGCAGCGCGAGCCCGTTCGCGATCACCTGCCGCACCGCCGCCGACAGCGCGAGCCGCGCGTGGCGGAGCGGCGCTTCGGGGACGAGCACGCGGATCGAATTATAGGTACTGTGGAACTCGCCGGCCAACTCGCGCAGGTAGAACGCGAGCTGGTGCGGCGCGAGCTCGTCCGCGGCCGTGGCGATCACGTCGGGATAGTCGCCGAGGCGGGCGGCGAGCGCGAGCTCGCGCGGCTCGGCGAGCGGCGCGAGCCCGACGAGCGCGAGCCGCACCGACCCCGGCTCGCCCGGGTGCGCGGCCGCCCACTGCTCGAACATCCGGCACACGCGCGCGTGGGCGTACTGCACGTAGTAGACCGGGTTCTCCTCCGACTGCGACCTGGCGAGATCGACGTCGAATACGAACTCGGTGTCGGCCTTGCGCGAGGCGAGGAAGAAGCGCACCGCGTCGCGCCCGACCTCGTCGATCAGGTCGCGCAGGGTGAGGTAGCTCCCGGCGCGCTTGGAGATCTTCAGCTCCGCGCCGCCCTTCATCACCGTGACCATCTTGTGCAGGACGTAGTCGGGGTAGCCGGCGGGGATGCCGAGGTTCGCCGCCTGCAGCCCGCTGCGCACGCGCAAGGTCGTGCCGTGATGGTCCATCCCCTGGACGTTGATCGCCTGCTCGAACCCGCGCTCCCACTTCGTGACGTGATAGGCGACGTCGGGGACGAAGTAGGTGTAGCCGCCGTCCGACTTGCGCATCACGCGGTCCTTGTCGTCGCCGTAGTCGGTGGTGCGCAGCCACAGCGCGCCGTCGCGCTCGTAGGTGCGCCCCGAGTCGGCGAGCCGCTGCACCGTCGCCTCGACGCGGCCGTCGGCGTAGAGCGAGCTCTCGAGGTAGTAGTGGTCGAACTTCACGCCGAACGCGCGCAGGTCCTCGTCCTGCTCGCGCCGCAGCGCGGCGACCGCGAACCGGCGGATCCGGTCGATGTCGCCGGGATCGTGGCCGGCCTCGGCGAGATACTGTTGCGCGAGCTCGCGGATGTACTCGCCGTGGTACCCGTCCTCGGGGAACGCGTGCGATTCGCCGAGCAGCTCCTGCGCGCGCGCGCGCACCGAGACCGCGAGGTTCTCGATCTGCCGGCCGGCGTCGTTGTAGTAGAACTCGCGCGTCACCTGCGCGCCTTGTGCCTCGAGCAGGTTCGCGATCGCGTCGCCGAGCGCCGCCTGGCGGCCGTGACCGACGTGCAGCGGCCCGGTCGGGTTCGCGGAGACGAACTCCACCATCACGCGGCGCCCGGCGTAGCGGGTCGTGCGGCCGTAGGCGGCGCCCGCCTCGAGGATCGACCGGACGATCGCCTGCTTCGCGGCGGGCTTCAGCCGGAAGTTGATGAAACCGGGGCCGGCGATCTCGGGCGCCTCCAGCCAGTCGGAGGCCGGCAGCGCGGCGACCAGGCGCTCGGCGAGCTTGCGCGGCGGCGCCTTCAGCGTCCGCGCGAGCTGCATGGCGGCGTTGGTCGCGTAGTCGCCGTGCGCGGGGTCGCGGGGCCGCTCGAGCACGATCGCCGATTGCGGCGCGTCCGGCGCGACGGCGGCGAGGGCGTGGTCGAGAAGCTCGGTGAGGTGGGCGCGGGCGGCGGCGGACATTGCCCGGGGCTGCGGGGCGAAAGGCCGCGGATTGTACCGCTTGCCCCCCGCCGGAAGGGGGAATGCCCGCGCGGGAAGGCCGGCGATCGCGCGGAAATCTGACCCCCCGCGCGCCGGATGCGCGCGGGGAGGCTGCGCGTCAGCGCGGATGCGTCAGTGCGCGGCGGCCTGGACCGCGGCGGGCTTCGGCGTCGCGAGCACCGCCGCCGGCTTGGCCGTTGCGAGCGTCCCGACGTCGCCGGCGAGCTCGCCGCCTTCCTCGATCACGATCTTGCCGTAGTGGATCTTCCCCGAAACCTTGCCGCCGGGATGGATGATGAGCTGCTTGCGCGCGGTCATCTCGCCCTCGAAGCGGCCGCGGATCTCCGCCACGTCGACGCCGACGGTGCCGTAGAAGGAGCCGCTCTCGGCGATCTGGATGACGCGGGCGTCCATCGACGCCTCGACCCGGCCCTCGACGACGAGCGTGTCGCAGTCGGTGATCTCGGCGCCCTTCAGCTTGATGTCGGGACCGACGGTGAGGCGGCTGCCTTTCACCTCTTCCTTCGGTCTGGATACCTCGGGCGCGGGCTCGCTCCGCGCGGCTTCGGCCGGGGCGCCCGCCGGTGCCGGCGAATCGGCGCGCCGGTCGCGCGGGTATCGTTCGTTCTGTCCGAACAGTCCTTGCTTGTTGAGCACGGGCCCTCTCCTTTGCGTTGGACGATGGGTGAAAGTGAGCGCTTCCGCGAGCAAGTCACATGCCGGGGCCGTCCTGCCCGGCACGGCGGTGCGAACTGTCGCCGGCGGGCGACAACGCCCGGGGGCGGTTTGCCAACCCGCTGTTTCGGGGGCAAACTCCCTGTCGCCCTCGCACGACAGCGAGGCTCGTTTTCGGTATCGCGAACCATGCTTCCCGACAGCGTCACCGTCCGCCTCGCGACCCTCGCCGACGCGGCCGAAATCGCCGGCCTTTCGCGCGAGCTGATCGAGACCGGCCTCGGCTGGAGCTGGACCCGGGCGCGGGTCGCCCGCAACATCGCCTCCGGCGCGACCACGGCGCTCGTCGCGTGCGACGGCGAGCGGCTCGTCGGCTTCGCGATCATGTATTTCGGCGACGAGCACGCGCATCTCAACCTGCTCGCCGTACGGCCGGCCTACCAGCGCTCGGGCGTCGGGCGGCACCTGGTCGGGTGGCTCGAGCGCTCGGCGCTCGTGGCCGGCATCGGCACCATCCACCTCGAGCTGCGCGCGTCGAACCGGGGCGCGCGGCGCTTCTACGGGCGGCTCGGGTTTGCCGAGACGGGGCGCGTGCCGGAGTACTACAGCGGCGTCGAAACCGCGGTGCGCATGGCGCGCGACATCCGGCGCGCGAGCCCGGGGCCGGTGCCCGACTGGCGGCACCTGCTTCGCGGCTGAGCCTCGCCGGCCTCGCCTCGCCGGCCTCGCTCGCCGGCCTCGCCTCGCCGGCCTCGCTCCCCGGCCTCGCCTCGCCGGCCTCGCTCCCCGGCCTCGCCTCGCCGGCCTCGCTCCCCGGCCGAGCTTCGCCGGCCTCGCTCCGCCGACGGCCGGCTAGAATCCGCCCGCCACCCTTTCCAGGAGACCTCATGGGCAAAGGCGACAGACGCACCCGCCGCGGCAAGCTCTTCGCCGGCTCGCACGGCAAGACACGGTCGAGGACGACCAACAAGTCGGCGGCCACGGCCAAGAGGAACAAGAAGCGGCGGTGACGGTGTGACGTGACGATCGTCGAGAGCTTGCGCGCGCGCGGCCTCGCGCTGCCGCAGCCCACCCGGCCACCGCCGGGCGCGAAGCTGCCGTTCGCCTGGGTTCGCGTCGTCGGCGACCGGGTGCTCGTCTCCGGCCACGGCCCGACCAATGCCGACGGCACGCTCGCGCAGCCGCTCGGCAAGGTCGGCGCGGACCTGACGCTCGAGCAGGGGTACGAAGCAGCGCGGCGCACGGCGCTCGCGATGCTCGCGAGCCTCGAACGCGAGCTCGGCGACCTCGAGCGGGTCGACCGCTGGGTGCGCGCGTTCGGGATGGTGAATTCCGCGCCGGGGTTCGACCGCCAGCCGGCGGTGATCAACGGCTTTTCCGACCTCGTGCTCGAGCTGTGGGGGCCGGACCGCGGCCAGCACGCGCGGAGCGCGGTCGGGATGGCCGAGCTGCCGTTCGGAATCCCGGTCGAGATCGAGGCCGAGGTACTGCTCGTGCGCCCGACCGGTCAGCCGCGCGGCGCCGCGACGGCGCGCTCGTAGAGCGGCAGCACCTGCGGCAGCCGCCGCTCGATCTCCTTGATGCGGTTCTTGCCCGACGGGTGGGTGGAGAGCCACTGCGGCGGCGCGCCCTTCGCCGCGGCGTCCATCTTCCGCCACAGGGTCACGCCCGCCCGCGGGTCGTAGCCGGCGCGCGCCGCGAGCTCGAGACCGATCGCGTCGGCCTCGGTCTCGTCGTCGCGCGAGAACTTGAGCGTGGCGAGCGCGCCCGCGAGGTTGAAGGCATCGGCGTAGCGGGCGTCGCCGACGAGCACGCCGGCGACCAGCGCGCCGAGCCGCGTCAGCTCGCTCTTCGCCACCCGCTCGCGTGCGTGCTCGCGCAGGGCGTGCGCGACCTCGTGGCCCATGATCGCCGCGACCTCGTCGTCGGTGAGCTGGAGCCGGTCGAGGATGCCGGTGTAGAACGCGATCTTGCCCCCGGGCATGCAGAAGGCGTTGATCTGGCTCGAGCCGATCAGATTGATCTCCCACTGCCACTTCGCCGCCTGGGGATGGAAGCGGGTCGCGTGGGCGATCACCCGCTTGCCGATCGTCCGCAGCCGGATGACCTGCGGGTGGTCGTCCGGCGCGAGCGCGCGCTTCGCGGCGGCCTGGCGCATGAGCGCGGCGTACTGCTGCGCCGCCGCCTGCTCGAGCCGCTCGGCAGGGACGAGGTGGCGGAACGCGGACGGGCTGCCGACCTCGACGCCCTCCTGCTTCGGCGCCGGCTGCTGCGCGGCCGCGTGCGGCGCGAGGAACGCGAGCGCGGCGGCGAGGAGAAGGCGGCGCAGGACGAGCACCCTCAGCCCTTCAGGCGGATGCGGCGGAAGGTCTCGACCGCCGTCACCCAGATCACGCCGTCACCGGGGTGGCCGGTGTGGCACATCTCGTGGATCAGCGTCACGTCACGCCCGGCTTCGCCTTCGCCGACGACCATCTCGACGCCCGGGCCGGACACGAGGGGCCGCAGCCCCCGGCGGCACGAGTTCCGCCGGTGTGCCGACGGGACCGGGGCTCCGCCGATGGGGAATTGTACCGGCTACTTCGGTCCCGCCGCGCCGGGGGGACGTACCGTCCACACGTTGATGACGTGGCGCGTGCCGTTGACGACCATCGCCTCGGTGTGGTCGGGCGGCCAGTCGCCGATGCCGTACTCGTGCGAGACGATGCGCGCGCCGGGCCGCAGCTCGGCGATGAGCCGCGGCGCGAGCTTGCGGTTCAGCGCGGGGTACAGATAGAGCGTCACGACGGTCGCTTCGCGCAGGTCGGTGGTGAACAGATCCTCGACGCGGAAGGAGACCTTGTCGGCGACCCCGAGCTCTTCGGCGTAGCGGCGCGCATCGCGCACCCACACCGGGTTCAGCTCGACGCCGACGCCGCGCGCGCCGTAGCGGCGCGCCGCGAGGATCACCATGCGGCCGTCGCCGGAGCCGAGATCGTAGACGACGTCGCCGGCGGTCACCTTCGCCAGCTCGAGCATCCGCTCGACCACCGGGACCGGCGTCGGGACGAAGGGGGCGTCGGGCGCCTGTGCGAATGCGCTCGGCGCGGGCGCAAGCGCACCGCAAAGGGCGAGCACGGCGCTAGAACTCGATCGGGTCGACATCGAGATGCCAGCGTACCTTGCCGGCGCGCAGCGCGTAAAGCGTTTCGGACCAGGCCGCGAGGAACACCTGGAGCGCGCGGCGCGAGGGCGACTGCACCAGCACCTGCGCGCGCTCGCGCCCGGCGAGCCGCGCGAGGCTCATCGGCACCGGGTCGAAGAGCGCGAGACCCCCGCGCGCGGCCGGCGCCGCGTCGACCGCGCCCCGCAGGAAGGCGATCGCGTCGCGGAGCCGCTCGCTCTCGGCGCGCAGCACCGCCTCGTGCACGAACGGCGGGAAGCCGGCGTCGCGCCGCTCGTCGGCGAGCGCCTCGGCGAACGGCGCGAACTCGTGCCGCACCAGCGCCTGGTACAGGGGATGCTGCGGATAGCGGGTCTGCACCAGCACCTCGCCGGGCGCCGCGGCGCGGCCGGCGCGGCCGGCGACCTGGTAGAGCTGCGCGAAGAGCCGCTCCGGCGCGCGGTAGTCGGCGGCGACGAGCGCGGCGTCGGCGCCCAGCACGCCGACCAGCGTTACGCGCGGGAAGTCGTGACCCTTGGCGAGCATCTGCGTGCCGACGAGCACGTCGGCGTCGCCCGCGGCGATCGCCCCGCGCATCGTCTCCCAGCGGCCCTTCGCGCGCGTCGAATCGCTGTCGATGCGCAACAGGCGCGCCTGCGGGAAGCGCGCCGCGAGCGTCTCCTCGACCCGCTGCGTGCCGCGCCCGAAAGGCGCCAGGTCGACGTTGCCGCAGGTCGGGCAGTGCCGCGGGATCGGCGCCTCCAGTCCGCAGTGGTGGCAGCGCAGCCGCCGGTCGGCGGTGTGGAGGACGAGGTGCGCGGCGCAGCGCGTGCAGCCGCCGATCCAGCCGCAGGCGCCGCACACGAGCACCGGCGCATAGCCGCGCCGGTTGAGGAACACGAGCGACTGCTCGCCGCGCGCGAGCCGCGCCGCGATCGCCTCGGCGAGCGCAGCGGTGAGCCCGTCGGCCGGCCGGTCGACCGCGGTGTCGATCAGGCGCACCTCCGGCAGGCGGCTCCCGGGCCGCGCGCGGTGCGGGAGCTCGAGGAGGCGGTAGCGGCCCGAGCGGGCGTGCACCCAGCTCTCGAGCGACGGCGTCGCCGAGCCGAGCACGACCGGCACGCCGGCCGCGTGCGCGCGGAACACCGCGAGGTCGCGCGCCGAGTAGCGCACGCCGTCCTGCTGCTTGAAGGACGCGTCCTGCTCCTCGTCCACCACCACCACGCCGAGCGCCGGCAGCGGCGCGAATACCGCGAGCCGCGTGCCGAGCACGATCCGCGCCGCACCCGACTGCGCGGCGAGCCACGCCTCGGCGCGCGCGTTGGCGGCGATCGCGCTGGTGAGCGTCACCACCTGCGCGCCGGGAAAGCGCCGCGCGAACGCCTCGGCGAGCTGCGGGGTCAGGTTGATCTCGGGCACGAGCACGAGCGCCTGGCGGCCGCGCTCGAGCGCCTGCGCGACGCAATGCAGGTAGACCTCGGTCTTGCCGCTGCCGGTGACGCCGCACAGGAGGAAGGCCTGGTAGCGGTCACTCGCCGCGGCGATCGCCGCGACCGCCGCGGCCTGGCCCGCGGTGAGCACGTGCTCGGCGACGAATTCCGGCGCGGCCCGCGCGGGGGCCGCGGGCGCGACGAGTCCGTCGCGGACGAGCGCGCGCAGCGCCGCACCCGGCAACCCGGCGGCGGGCTGCGGCGCGCCCGCGAGCCGCGCGACGAGCGCACGCTGCCCTTTGGCTCGCGCGGGCAGCGCCGCCGCGCGGCCGGCGTCGGTCAGCGCGTACGCGGCGGGCGCGCTGCGGAGCGGGTGCGGGCGACGGAACCGCGGGGGCAGCGCGGCGTGGATCACTTCGCCGAGCGGCCGCTGGTAGTACTCGGCCGCGAACCGGGCGAGCGCGAGCCACTCGCGCGCGAGCGGCGGCATGTCGTCGAGGATCGTCCCGGCGGGACGGAGCTTCTCCGGCGCGAGCCCGCTCTCGGCCGCGATCTCGACGACGACGCCGACGAGGGTGCGCCGCCCGAACGGCACGGCGACCCGCTGGCCGACGGCGTCGCCGCGCCCGTCGTCGGCGGCGTAGTCGAAGAGCCGCGGCAGCGGCACGTCGAGCGCGACGCGCAGGATGGCCATCGATGCGAAGGTCGGGGCGAGGGAAATGTGGGGATGCGAACGGTGCGGGGACGCGGAACGGGCGGGTCGCGGCAGGTGCGACAGACTAAGGCCAAGTCGAGGAAACGCCGGGTAAGCCGCTCGATGACAATGGCAAATCCGGGTTGTGCACAGTTTCTGTGGATAAAGGTGTGGGTAAGCTTTTCACTTTCCTGTAACCATCTTTGGGGAAAGGGAAAACAGCCGGTGCCCAGCCGAGTGGCGACCGGACTTCGCCAGCCTGATCAATACCTTGTGCACTATCCACAACCCGGCCCGGGGGGCCGTTCGCAGGCGGAAATGGCGCAGGGGTTTGTGCATAAGTCAAGACCCCTCCCCCCGCCCGGAGCGTGAACTAGTTCACGCGGCGGCTCGCCCGGTGCACCGCCTCCACCAGCGCGGCGACGTTCTCCGGCGGGGTCGCGGGCACGATGCCGTGCCCGAGGTTGAAGACGTGCCCGGGCGCGCGGCCGAAATCGGCGAGCGCGCGCTCCGCCTCGCGCCGCACCGTCTCCGGGTCGGTGAGCAGCACCAGCGGATCGAGGTTGCCCTGCAGCGCCACGCGCGCGCCGATCCGCTCGCGCGCCGCGCCGAGGCTCACCGTCCAGTCGAGCCCCACCGCGTCGCTCCCGCACCCGGCGATCGCCTCCAGCCAGGGACCGCCGCCCTTGGTGAACACGATGCTCGGCACGCGCTCGCCGTCGTGCTCGCGCAGGAGCGCGGCGACGACGCGCGCGAGGTAGTCGAGCGAGAACTCGCGGTAGGCGGCATGGGCGAGCGTGCCGCCCCAGGTGTCGAAGATCATCACCGCCTGCGCGCCGGCCTCGATCTGCGCGTTCAGGTACGCGGCGACCGCGCGCGCGTTCAGGTCGAGGACGCGATGCAGGAGCTCGGGCCGCTGGTAGAGCATCTTCTTCACCGTGCGGAAGTCGTCCGACCCGCCGCCTTCGATCATGTAGCAGGCGAGCGTGAACGGGCTCCCGGCGAAGCCGATCAGCGGCACCCGCTGCCCGAGCGCGCGGCGGATCTCGGCGATCGCGTCGATCACGTAGCGCAGCTCGCCGTGCGGATCGGGGACCCCGAGCCGCGCGATCGCGCGCTCGTCGCGCACCGGGCGCTCGAAGCGGGGGCCTTCGCCCTCGGCGAACCGCAGGCCGAGGCCCATCGCGTCGGGGATGGTGAGGATGTCGGAGAAGAGGATCGCGGCGTCGAGCGGGAAGCGCGCGAGCGGCTGCAGCGTGACCTCGGTCGCGAGCGCGGGCGTCTTGCAGAGCGTCAGGAAGTCGCCGGCGCGCGCGCGGGTGGCGTTGTACTCCGGCAGGTACCGGCCGGCCTGGCGCATGAGCCACACCGGCGTGTAGGGCACGGGCTGGCGCAGGAGCGCGCGGAGGAGGGTGTCGTTTTCCGGCCGGGCCATCGGGTCTAGCGCGCCCCCTTCATCAGCCGCTCGGTCACGAACGCCCACTCCGCGGGCGTCACCGGCGTGATCGACAGCCGGCTGCCGCGCTGGAGCACGCGCATCTTCGCGAGCGCGCGGTGCTCGCGCAGCGCCGCCAGGTGGACGAAGGGCGTCTTCGCGACGAACCGCACGTCGACGTTCAGCCAGCGCGGCGCCGCGCGCGTCGCGGCGGCGTCGTAATACGGGCTGCGGCGATCGAACTGCGTCGCATCGGGATACGCCGCGCGCGCGATCTCGGCGATGCCGGCGATGCCGGGCTCGGGGCAGCTCGAGTGGTAGAAGAACACGCGGTCGCCGACCTTCATCCCGTCGCGCATGAAGTTGCGGGCCTGGTAGTTGCGCACGCCGGTCCACGGCGCGGTCCGCCCCGCCGAGCCGGCGAGATCGTCGATCGAGAACTCGTCGGGCTCCGACTTCATCAACCAGTACTGCACAGCCATTGCCACTGAAAGTGTCTAGGCGAAGCCAGCGGGGGGATATACAAGGGGGGGAGTCCCCCCCTTGTTAGTACGAGCGTGTGCGCCCGCACCTAGTTCGGCCCGCAGGCTCCGCCTGCCGGCCGAACTAGGTGCCCCCTACAGCAGCGTCAGGCCGCATGACTTGAACCGAAGCGGTTCAAGGCGGTCGCGTTCCGGTCGCCTTCAGGTACGTCCGGCTAAGGGACGCGCACAACAGCGACGCATGGGTCCGCAACCTGGATGTTGCATAGGTTCAAGCGACTGCAAGGCCTCGACACATACCGCAGGGGACATTGACGGGTCCGGGCGCCGCAGGCTCGTCCTGCTGCCACTTGCGTGCCCTTCCGGCGGCGCGCTTCGGGTGCCGGCGCCCGAAGCGAGGGAAAGCGCTACAGCAGCTTTTCCTGGGGCGCGAGCGCCTGATCGAGCGCCGCCTGCATCGCGGCCATTCTACGCTTGGCCTCCGCGATGTCAAAGCCGTCGGCCGCCGGTGCGGACGCAGACGCGGGCGGAGACGAAGCGCCGCGCGTGCGCGCCTCGAGCATCTCGTGCGCGATGTTGAGCGCCGCCATCACCGCGATGCGCTCGACGCCCGCGACGCGGCCGCTCGACTTGATCTCGCCCATTTTCTGGTCGAGATAGCCGACCGCCTGCAGGAGCGCCTCGCGCTCCTCGTCGGGGCAGGTCACCTTGTAGCTGCGGCCCATGATGGTGACATCGAGGGCTCTTGCCTTGTCGGTCATTCGGGGATCTGCTCGAGCAGACCTTCGAGTCGTTCCCGCGCGGCCACGATCTTGTCCGAGAGCTTGCGGTTCTCGCTCTGGAGCTGCACCACGCGCTGGCGCAGCTCGCTGTTCTCGCCGCGCAGGCGCTGGCACAGGTCCACCGCCTGCCGGATCCGATCCTCCAGCGCTACGAGCTCTGTGTCCATTGTCTTCGCACTATCATGGAAAAAACTAGGCCGGTCAAGGAGTAAGGGTTCGTTCTCAATGTGTTTTCGTGATCCCCGACACATCGCTAAGGCTTGATCCGGCGGGTGTTTCGGCAGCGCGCGACCCGCACCCCGCACCCCGCGTCCGGTCCCGGCGCGCGGCGGCAGCGTGCGGCAGGACGCCGGCAGCGGGTTCCTCCGGCTAGAATCGGGCCGCTCGTTCGTGGTGTCCGGCGGGATTTCGCGCCCGCCGGGTGAAACGGGAAACAGGTCACGGGGCCCACCCCGGATGCCTGTGCTGCCCCCGCAACGGTAGGCAAGCGAGCTCACGTCACACCGCCACGGCGGCGCGCTTCCCGCGCGCACCGGAAGGCGACGTGAGCGGACGACGGCGGTCGATCGCCGTCGCCGGCTTGCGAGCCCGGAGACCGGCCACGAGCGATGAGTCGAAGCGGCTCGCGGCGGGCGGGTCCGGGATCCCCGGTTCCCCTTCCCGTTTCCGCGCGCGCTTCGTTCGCCACGCAACGTGCCGGCGTGCGGGGACGCGCGCCGGCGGGGGAGGGATCCATGCAACGCTTCCGCTCGTGCCACGCCGCGGTCCTGGCCGCTGCGCTCGCCGCCGCGCCCGTCGCCGCCCAGGATGGCGACGACGCGCTCGTCGTCACCGCCACGCGTTATCCGATGCGGGCGAGCAGCCTGCTCGCCGACGTCACCGTCGTCCAGCGGGCCGAGATCGAGCGCGCCGGCGCGAGCGGCCTCGTCGACCTCCTGAGCCGGCAGCCCGGCGTGCAGATCACGTCGACCGGCGGGATCGGCTCGGCGTCGGCGGTCTTCCTGCGCGGCGCGAACGCCGGGCAGACGGTCGTGCTGATCGACGGCGTGCGGGTCGGCTCCGCCACGACCGGCGCGCCCGCCCTCGACACGATCCCGCTCGGCTAGGTCGAGCGGATCGAGATCCTGCGCGGGCCGGCGAGCGCGCTCTACGGCGCGGACGCGATCGGCGGCGTGATCCAGATCTTCACCAAGCGCGGCCGCGGCCCGGCCGCCGTCAGCGCGTTCGCGGGCGCCGGCACCAACTGGACCGGCGAGGCGGACGCCGGCGTGGCGGGAACGACCGGCGGGTTCGCCTATTCGCTCGGCGGCGGCGCGTTCACCACGCGCGGCTACTCCGCGACCGACAGCCCGCTCACGCAGCCGTTCGCGTTCAATCCGGACCGCGACGGCTACAAGAATGCGAACGGCGCCGGGAGCTTCAGCTACGACATCGGCGACGCGAACCAGGTGGGCGCGAGCGCTCTGTACAGCAAGGGCAGGAACGAGTTCGACAACGGCCCGTCGAGCTTCAACGCCCGGCTCGACAAGATCACCGAGGCCTACGCCGCCTACTGGCGCAGCCGGTTCCTCCCGGCGTGGACGAGCACGGTGCGGCTCGCGCAGGGCGTGGACGACCTGACGAGCGTGACCGCGCCGACGGCGAGCACGTTCTTCCGCACCACCCAGAACCAGCTCACCTGGCAGAACGACTTCAGCCTGCCGTTCGGGCGCGCGCTCGCCGCCTACGAGAACCGCGAGGAGAAGGTCGACAGCTCGACCCCGTTCGCGGTCCAGAGCCGCACGATCCGCTCCGTCCTCGGCGGCGTGACCGCGGGGTTCGGGCCGCACGAGCTGCAGGGCAACCTCCGCAACGACGACAACTCGCAGTTCGGGAGCAAGACCACCGGGCTCGCGGGCTACGGCTACCGCTTCAACCCGCAGACGCGGGCGTGGGCGTCGTACGGCACGGCGTTCCGCGCGCCGTCCTTCAACGATCTCTACTTCCCCGCGTCGGCGTTCTGCACGCCGTGCAGCAACCCGAACCTCAAGCCGGAGGAGGCGACCACCGTCGAGGCGGGGTTCGCGTGGGAGCCCGGCCCCCACCGCTTCGGCGTGGTCGCCTACGACAGCCGCATCACCAACCTGATCGTATTCGACGTCGCGACGAGCCGGCCGAGCAACGTCGGCCGCGCCGAGATCTACGGCACCACGCTGACCTACACCGGCTCGTTCCCGCTGTGGGACGTAACCGGCTCGGTCGACTTCCTGCACGCGCGCGACGAAACGACGGGCAAGTGGCTGCCGCGCCGCGCCGAGGGTGCGACGAGCTGGCGCGCGCTCTACCGGGGCGAGCGCTGGCAGCCGGGGATCGAACTGGTGGCGGTCGGCCCGCGCTACGACGACCCGGCGAACACGCGCCGGCTCGCCAGCTACGCGGTGCTGAACCTCACGCTGCGCTACGTAATTGCTCCCGAGTGGTCGGTCGAAGCGCGCGCGAACAACGTCACCGACACCGAGTACGAGACCGCCCGCGGCTTCCCGATGCCGGGCGCGAGCCTCTTCGTCGGCGTGCGGTATCAGGGGCGCTAAGGCCGCCGCCGCGGGCTGACGAGGCGGATGAGCGCCGCGACGTCGAGGTGGGCCTCGGCCGCGTCGGCGAGCCGGTCGAGCGAGCGCTCGACGCGCGCCTCGTGGTCGGTGGCCTCCGCGCCGGGGACCCCCGCCCAGCCGAGCAGCGCGGCGCAGGCCTCGCCGCGGTCGAACAGGCCGTGCCAGTAGGTGGCGAGGATCCGTCCGTCCGCGGACAGCGCGCCCTCGGGCGTGCCGTCGTCGCGCGTGAGCGCGGCCCGCTCGAGCGCCGCCCCGCCGCTCGCGCCATGGTGGATTTCATAGCCTTGCACGCGCGCCGCGCCGAGCGCGAGCCGACCGCCGACGCGGCGCAGCGTCTTCTCCGGCGCGAGCGTCGTCTCGAGCTCGAGCAGGCCGAGGCCGGCGACCGTGGGCGTCGCGCTCTCGATGCCGAGCGGGTCGTGGATCGCGCGGCCGAGCATCTGCATGCCGCCGCAGATGCCGATCAGCCTGCCGCCGTAGCGCAGGTGGCGCCCGATCTCCTCGTCCCAGCCCTGCGCACGGAGGAACGCGAGGTCGGCGGCAACGCTCTTGGTTCCCGGCAGGATCACCAGGTCGGCGCTCCCGATCCGCTCGCCCGGGCCGACGAACCGGAACGCGACGCGGGGGTGCGCGCGCAGCGGATCGAAGTCGGTGTGGTTGGAGATCCGCGGCAGCGCCGGCACCGCGACCTCGAGCGCCGCGTCGCGCGGGGCGGTCGGCGCGCGCGGGAGCGCGTCTTCGGCGTCGAGCTGCAGCCCCTCGAGGTAGGGCAGCACGCCGAGCACCGGCTTGCCGGTCTCGCGGACGAGCCACTCGAGCCCGGGCTCGAGCAGCGAGCGGTCGCCGCGGAACCGGTTGACCACGAAGCCGCGCGTCCGGGCGCGCTCCGGGGGCGCGAGCAGGGCGAGCGTGCCGACGAACTGCGCGAACACGCCGCCGCGGTCGATGTCGCCGACGAGCACCACCGGGCAGTCGACCGCTTCGGCGAACCCCATGTTCGCGATGTCGCCGGCGCGCAGGTTGATTTCCGCCGGGCTGCCCGCGCCCTCGGCGAGCACGCAGTCGTACGCGGCCGCGAGCCGGGCGAACGACTCGAGCACCGCGCGCATCGCCGCGCGCTTGTAGTCCTGGTACGCGCGCGCGTCGAGGTGCGCGACCGGGCGGCCGTGGACGATCACCTGCGCGCCGGTGTCGGAGCTCGGCTTGAGCAGGACCGGGTTCATGTCGGCGTGGGGCGCGACCCGCGCGGCGCGGGCCTGCAGCGCCTGCGCGCGGCCGATCTCGCGGCCGTCGGCGGTCACCGCGCTGTTGAGCGCCATGTTCTGCGGCTTGAACGGCGCGACGCGAATGCCGCGGCGGACGAACGCGCGCGCGAGGGCGGCCACCAGCGTCGACTTGCCCGCGTCGGAGGACGTGCCCTGGATCATCAGCGCGGGCATCGTTCAGCCCCGCGCGACCGTCGCCACCGCCATCGGGCGATTGTTCCATGCCGGACGGCAAGCCTGCTATCGTGCCCGGCCATGGTCCCGGACGCGGTGGACGTCGCGAGCCTGCGCCGCGCGCTGGTGGTGAAGCTGCGCCACCACGGCGACGTGCTGCTCGCGAGCCCGGTGTTCGCGGTGCTGAAGCACCGCGCGCCGCAGCTCGAGATCGACGCGCTCGTCTACGACGACACGCGCGAGATGCTCGCGCTGCACCCCGCGATCGCCGAGGTGCACACCGTCGGCCGGGCGTGGCGGGGGTTCGGGCCGGCGCGCAAGCTCGCCGCCGAGTGGGGGCTCCTGCGGCGGCTCGCGGCGCGGCGATACGACCTGCTGGTCACGCTGACCGAGCATCCGCGCGGCGCCTCGCTCGCGCGGCTCCTGCGCCCGCGCTACGCGGTCGCGCCCGAGCAGCCCGGCCGCGGCCGCCTGTGGCGGAACAGCTTCACCCACCTCTACCGGCTGCCGCGCAACGGCCGTCGCCACACGGTCGAGATCGACCTCGATGCGCTGCGGCGGATCGGCGTCCAGCCGCGCGCGGACGAGCGCGGGCTCGTGCTCGTCCCCGGCGCGGAGGCGACGGGCGCGATCGCGGCCCGGCTCGCCTCGCTCGGGCTGGACGCGGCGGGGTTCATCCACGTCCACCCGGCGTCGAAGTGGCGGTTCAAGTGCTGGCCGGCGGAGCGCACCGCGGCGCTGGTCGACGCGCTCGCGCGGGACGGCCATGCCGTCGTCCTCACCGCCGCGCCGAGCGAGCCGGAGCTCGAGCTCGTGCGCGCGATTCTCGCGGCGTGCACGAGCGCCCCGATCGACCTCTCCGGCAAGCTCTCGCTCAAGGCGCTCGCGGCGCTGACCGCCCGGGCGAAGCTCTTCGTCGGCGTCGATTCGGCGCCGATGCACATCGCCGCGGCGATGGGCACGCCGGTCGTGGCGCTCTTCGGGCCGAGCGGCGACATCGAGTGGGGCCCGTGGCGGGTGCGGAGCCGGGTGATCGCTTCGGAGGCGCACCCGTGCCGGCCGTGCGGCAACGACGGCTGCGGCGGCGGCAAGGTGAGCGAGTGCCTGACGACGCTGCCGGTCGAGCGCGTCCACGCCGCGGCGCGCGAGCTGCTCGCCGGGCGGTGAGCGCGCGCCCGGCGATGAGAGTCGCGCTCGCCGCCGCCGCGCTCGCCCTCGCGCACGCCGCGGGCGCAGAGATCCGGCTCGCCGACGATCGCGGCCGCGCACTCGCGCTCGCCCGGCCCGCGGCGCGGATCGTGACCCTCGCGCCGCATCTCACCGAGATCGCGTTCGCGGCCGGCGCGGGCGACCGGGTGGTGGGCGTCGCGGACTACAGCGACCATCCGCCCGCCGCCCGCCGGCTGCCGATCGTCTCCGATCACGGGCGGGTCAACTTCGAGGAGATCGCGCGGCTCAAGCCGGACCTCGCGCTCACGTGGCTGAGCGGCAACCGCGCGCCGGACTTCGAGCGGCTCGAGGCGCGCGGCGTGCCGGTGTTCGCGACCGAGGCGACGCGCCCCGGTGACGTGGCGCGGATCCTGCGCCTCGTCGGCCGGCTCGCGGGAACCGGGACGGTCGCCGACGCCGCGGCGGACGAGTTCGAGGCGCGGTTCGCGCGCCTGCGCGAGCGCTACCGCGGCCGGCCGCAGGTGAGCGTGTTCTACGAGATCTGGCCCGAGCCGCTGATGACGGTCAACGGCAAGCACCTCATCTCGCACCTGGTCGAGCTGTGCGGCGGGCGGAACGTGTTCGCCGGGGCCGCGCCGTTCACGCCGGCGATCTCGCGCGAGCAGCTCCTCGTCGCCGACCCCGATGCGATCCTCGTCGCGGCGCCGGGGCCGCGCGCGGCGGAGCGGGTGGCTTTCTGGCGCGCCTCGCCGCGGTTGCGCGCGGCGCGCGACGGCAGGGTCTACGCGGTCGATCCCGGCCTGGCACACCGCATGGGGCCGCGCATCGTGGAGGGCGGGGCGGAGCTGTGCGAGGCGCTCGAGCGGGCGCGGCGGTGAGACGGGCCGACTCCGGCTCCCTTCGACCCCGCGCCTAGCCCCACACCTCGCGCGCGACCTCCACCACCCGCTCGAGCTTGCGCCACTGCTCGTCGTGGGAGAGCTTGTTGCCGTGGTGCGTGCTCGAGAAGCCGCACTGCGGCGAGAGGCACAGCCGCTCGAGCGGCACCACGCGCGCCGCCTCGTCGATCCGCCGCTTCAGCTCGTCCTTCGACTCGAGGCCGCCGACCTTGGTCGTCACGAGGCCGAGCACCACTTTCTTGTCCGCCGGCAGCAGGCGCAGGATGTCGAACGTGCCGGCGCGCGCCGAATCGAACTCCATGAAGTACGCGTCCGCCGCGGTCGAGAACATCGACTGGGTCACCGCCGCTGCGTAGGGTGTCGCCGCCGCCCAGGTGCTCTGGAAGTTGCCGCGGCAGGTGTGCAGGGTCACCGTCATGCCGGCGGGCCGGTCGCGCAGCGCGAGGTCGATCGCATCGGCGTAGGTGCGGTGCAGCCGCGCCGGGTCGTCGCCGTTCGAGCGGCACAGCGCCTGGAACTTCTCGTCGGCGAGATAGGAAAAGGTGACGTCGTCGATCTGGAGATAGGTGCAGCCCGCGGCGGCGAGATCGGCGATCGCCCCGCGGTACGCCGCGCCGAGGTCGGACCAGAACGCCGCCGGATCGGGGTAGACGTCCTTCGGCATCGCGTTCGTCCCGCCGCGCATGTGCGCCATCGCCGGGGACGGGATGGTGAACTTCGCGGTCTTCTTCGTCGCAGCTTGCAGGAACGCGAAGTGCCCGACCATGTTCGGCCGGGTGCTGCGCACCGGCCCGATCACGACGGCGGCGGGCGGGATCTCGTCGACGCCCTGGAACTTGAGCACGTTGAGCTGCCTGAGGCCGATGCCGTCGAAGCCGGTGAGGAAGTCGAGGTGCCACCAGTCGCGGCGGTACTCGCCGTCGGTGACCGCCTCGAGGCCGATCGCCTCCTGCCGCGCGATCGCCGCGCGGATGCAGGCGTCTTCGATCTCGGCAAGCGCTGCGGCGGCGAGCTCGCCGCGCTGCGCCCGCTCGCGCGCCGCGCGCAGCTCGGGCGGGCGGAGCAGGCTCCCGACGTGGTCGGCGCGGAAAGGGGGCTTGGTCATGGCGTTCGCTCCGGCAGCGGGCAGGCGCGCATTGTAGCGGCGGCGCATGTTGCGGCGGCGGCCCCTACAATGCGCGCGGCCATGCGGATCGCGATCGTCCGGCAGCGCTACGACCCGTTCGGCGGCGCCGAGCGGTTCGTCGCGCGCGCGCTCGAGGCGCTCGCGGCGCAGGGCGCGGAGGTGACGGTCGTCGCGCGCGAATGGCAGCGCGACGCGCCCTACGGCCTCCTCCGCGTCGACCCGTTCCACCTCGGGCGGCTGTGGCGCGACCGGAGCTTCGCGCGCGCGGCCTGCGCGCGCCTGGCGAGCGAGCGGTTCGACCTCGTGCAGTCGCACGAGCGGATCGCCTGCTGCGACGTGTACCGCGCCGGCGACGGCGTGCATCGCCAGTGGCTCGAGAACCGCGCGCGCGGCGAGGGCGTGCTCGCGCGGCTCGCCACCCGCGCGAGCCCCTATCACCGCTACCTGCTCGCGCAGGAGCGGCGCCTCTTCGCGAGCCCGCGGCTGCGCGCGGTGATCTGCAATTCGCGCATGGTGCGCGACGAGATCGAGCGCCACTTCGGCACCCCGCGGGAGAAGCTCCACGTGGTGTACAGCGGCGTCGACCTCGACGCGTTCGTGCCCGAGCTGCGGTTCGAGCACCGCTCGCGCCTGCGCGGGCAACTCGGCATCCCGGAGGACGCAACCGTCTACCTCCACGTCGGCTCGGGCTTCGCGCGCAAGGGCCTCGACACCTCGATCGCGGCGCTCGCGCGGCTCGGCGACGGGCAGGCGCGGCTCGTCGCCGTCGGCCAGGACCGCGGCGAGGCGGCGGCGCGCGCTGCGGCGGCCCGGCGCGGCGTCGGCGGCAGGGTGCACGTCGTCGGCGGGCAGGAGGACGTCCGGCCGTTCTACGGCGCGGCCGACTGCTTCGTCCTGCCGACCCTGTACGACCCGTTCCCGAACGCCGCGCTCGAGGCGCTGGCGAGCGGCCTGCCGATCGTCGTCAGCCGGCAGTGCGGCGCGGCGGAGCTCGTGCGCGAGGGCGTGAACGGGCACGTCGTCGATGCGCTCGACCCCGGTGCGCTCGCCGCGGCGATGGCCGCCGTGGCGCAGCGCGGGCCGCTCGAGATGAGCGAGGACGCGCGCGCCTCGGTGCTCGACCTCGGGCTGGCGGCGATGGGCGAGCGGCTCGTCGCGCTGTACCGGCGGCTGCTGGCGCAGGAGCCGCAGGCACGGGCCGTATAATCCGCACCGGTCATGTCCTCGTCCACCGCCTCGAGCACCGCGCTCTACTTTCGGCTGCTCGGCTACGTCCGGCGATACTGGCAGCGGTTCGCCGTCTCGATCCTCGCGATGATCGTCGTCGCCGCGACCGAGACCGGGCTGCCGGCGATGGTGAAGCCGCTGCTCGACGGGACGTTCGTCGACCGCGACCCGACGGTGATGCGCTGGGTGCCGGTCGGGATCGTCGGGCTCTTCCTGGTGCGCGGCCTCGCCTCCTTCGTGTCGGGCTACACGATCCAGTGGGTCGCGCAGAAGGTCGTCGCCGATCTGCGCAACGCGATGTTCGGCGCGCTCGTCCGGCTCCCGACCGCGCACTACGACGCCGCCAGCACCGGCACGATCGTCGCCAAGTTCACCCACAACGTGACCCAGGTCACCGGCGCGGCGACCAACGCGGTGAACGTGATCGTGAAGGACTCGCTCGCGGTCGTCGGCCTCCTCGGCTGGATGCTCTGGCTCAACTGGCAGCTCACGCTGCTCGTGTTCGTCGTCGGGCCGCCGATCGTCTGGATCACGCGCTACTTCTCCGGCCGGCTGCGGCGGATGAGCCGCGCCGAGCAGGCCGCGGTCGGCGATCTCAACCACGTGCTCGAGGAGTCGATCGGCTGCCACCGGGTGGTGAAGGTGTTCGGCGGGCAGGAGTACGAGACCGGCCGGTTCGCGAAGGCCGCCGACAAGGTGCGCCGGTTCCAGATGAAGATCGCCACCGCCGCTGCGGCGACGGTGCCGGCGACGCACCTCATCGCCTCGTTCGCGATCGCGGCGATCGTCTACTTCGTGATCCTGCAGGCGAACCGCGACCAGACCACCGTCGGCGGCTTCGTGTCCTACCTCGCCGCGCTCTTCATGCTGATGCCGCCGATCAAGCGCCTCACCAACGTGAACGAGACGATGCAGCGCGGCCTCGCCGCGGCCGAGACGGTGTTCGGGCTGATCGACGAGCGGCCCGAGGTCGACCGCGGCTCACTCGAGATCGGCCGCGCGCGCGGCGAGATCGAGTTCCAGCGCGTGAGCTTCGCCTACGACGGCGCGAAGCGGCCGGCGCTCGCCGACGTGTCGTTGCGGATCGCTCCGGGCGAGACGATCGCGTTCGTCGGCTCCTCGGGCAGCGGCAAGACGACGTTCGTCAACCTGCTCCCCCGGTTCTACGAGCCGGGCGCCGGGCGGATCCTCGTCGACGGGGTCGACGTCGCCGACCTCAGGCTCGCCAGCCTGCGCGCGAACATCGCGCTCGTGAGCCAGGACATCGTGCTCTTCAACGACACCGTCGCCGCGAATATCGGCTACGGCCGCCTCGGCGACCACTCCGAGGCGGACATCGTCGCGGCGGCGGAGGCCGCGCACGCGATCGGCTACATCCGCGCGATGCCGCAGGGGCTCGCGACGATCATCGGCGAGGACGGCGTGCGCCTCTCGGGCGGGCAGCGCCAGCGGCTCGCGATCGCGCGCGCGTTCCTCAAGGACGCGCCGATCCTGATCCTCGACGAGGCCACCAGCGCCCTCGACAGCGAGTCGGAGCGCGCGGTGCAGTCGGCGCTCGAGGAGCTGATGCGCGGGCGCACGACGCTCGTCATCGCGCACCGGCTCTCGACGGTCGAGAACGCCGACCGCATCGTCGTGCTCGACGAGGGGCGCATCGCCGAGGTGGGCCGCCACGCCGACCTGCTCGCGCGCGGCGGGATCTACGCGCGGCTCTACCGGATGCAGTACACGCGCGAGGCGGAAGCCGCGGCGGCGTAGCGGGTCGAGGCCCGCCGCCGGCATGCGCAATCCTCCGCCGGCATGCACATCGTCCACACGGAGTCGTCGCACGGCTGGGGCGGCCAGGAGATCCGCATCCTCGAGGAGGCGGCCGGCCTGCGCGCGCGGGGGCACCGGGTGACCCTGATCGCGCCGCGCGCGGCGCGGATCCACGGCGAGGCCGGGCGGCGCGGGCTCGACGCGGTCGATCTCCCGATCGGCCGCAAGCGTCCCGCGGGCGTGCTCGCATTGCGGCGCTGGCTCGCGGCCAACCGCGCGGACGTCGTCAACACCCACAGCTCGACCGACGCCTGGCTGGTGGCGCTGGCGTGCAAGCTGCTCGCCGCGCCGCCGGCGATCGTGCGCACGCGCCACATCTCGGCGCCGGTGCCGGACAACGCGGCGACCCGCTGGCTCTACACCGGCGCGACGCGGCACATCGTCACCACCGGCACGAGCCTGCGGCAGCAGCTCATCGACCGCAACCGCTTCCCGCCCGCACGCGTGAGCTCGGTGCCGACCGGCATCCCGCTCGACCGGTTCGCGCCCGGCGACCGTGCCGCGGCGCGGGCGCAGGCCGGGCTGCCGGCGGACTGGACGATCGTCGGCATCGTCGCGACCCTGCGGAGCTGGAAGGGGCACCGGTACCTCGTCGAAGCGTTCGCGCAGCTGCCGGCGGCGACGCTCGGACTCGCGATCGTCGGCGACGGGCCGCAGCGCGCGGCGCTCGAGGCGCAGGTCCGCGAGCTGGGGCTGAGCGGGCGAGTCTGGATGCCCGGCGACCAGCGGGACGTGGTGCCGTGGCTGCGATCGTTCGATCTGTTCGCGCTGCCTTCGTACGCCAACGAGGGCGTGCCGCAGGCGCTCGTGCAGGCGATGCTGGCGGGTCTTCCCTGCGTCACTACCGCGGCCGGTGCGATCGGCGAGGCGGCGATCGACGGCGAGACGGCGCTGGTCGTGCCGGCGCAGGATCCGGCGGCGCTCGCGCGGGCGATCGCGCGGCTCGCCGCCGATCCGGGCCTGCGGGCGCGGCTCGGGGCGGCGGCGCGGGCGCACTGCGCGAAGCATTTCGGCTACGAGGCGATGCTCGACCGGATGGAGGCGGTGTTCCGGGATGCGCTCGCGCCCTAGCCGCCTCGGCTCGCGCCTGCGCGTGCTGCCGCGCGCGGCGTGGCAGCGCGCGACTACTCTCGGCAAGCGTACTCGCCCGTCCGCGCCCGCCCGCATCCTCGTCGCCCACCACCTCCTTCTCGGCGACACGCTGATGCTGACCCCGCTGCTCGCGAAATTGCGCGAGCGGCATCCCGGCGCCGAGATCGTGATGACGACGCCGCGCGCGATCGCGCCGCTCTACCAGCGCTCGCCCTACGGCGTGCGCGCGCTGCCGTACGATCCGCGCGACGCGCGCACGCTCGAGCGGTTCGACGCCGCGCGCGGCTACGACCTCGCGCTCGTCCCCGGCGACAACCGGTTCAGCTGGCTCGCCGCGGCGCTCGGCGCGCGCTGGATCGTCGCCTTCGGCGGCGACCGGCCGGCGCACAAGAGCTGGCCGGCGGACGAGCTGCGCGCGTACCCGGATGTGCCTGCTGCCTGGGGCGACATGGTGGCCGGACTCGTCGACGGCCCGCCGCCGCGCCCCTACCGCCCGGAGGACTGGCCCGACCCGGAGCATGCGCCGTTCGATGCGCCGGCGGCGCCGTACGCAGTGCTGCACGTCGGCGCGAGCACGCCCCTGAAGGCCTGGGAGCGCGAGCAATGGCGCGCGCTCGCCGCGGACGTCGCGGCGCGCGGCCTCGCCGTCGTCTGGAGCGGCGGGCGGGGGGAGGAGGCAGAAGTCGCGGCGATCGATCCCGGGCACCGGCACGCGTCGGTCGCGGGAAAGCTGGATCTCCCGCAGATGTGGCACCTCGTCAAGCGCACGCGGCTCCTCGTCTGCCCCGACACCGGCATCGCCCACCTGGGGCGGATCGCGAACGCGCCGACCGTGACGCTCTTCGGACCCGGGTCGGCCGTGATCTGCGGCGCGGGCGAGTTCTGGCGCGCGAGCCCGTACCGCGCGGTGACGGTCGATCCGTTCCCGTGCCGCGACCAGCGCGTGCTCTTCAAGCGCGAGATCGCCTGGGTGCGGCGCTGCGGCCGGAGCACCGCCGAGTGCCCGGCGCCGAAGTGCATGCACGCCATCGGGCTCGACGCGGTGACGGCGGCGATCGACGAGCTCGGGGTGCGGCCGTGATCGGCCCGCTCGTGCGCCGCTTCCGGGGCAACGAGCTCGGCCGCATCCTCGAGCGCGCGGCGCGGCGGGACGAGCGGCGGTTCCTCGTGTTCTGGAACCGCGGCCTCGGCGACATCGCGCTCGGCCTCTATGCGCTTTTCGCGCGCATTCGCGAGGCCGTGCCGGCGGCCGAGATCGCCGTGCTGACCCGGAGCGAGCTCGCCGAAGCGTTCGCGCTCTTCGACGTGCAGCGGGTGATCGTCGACCCGGCGCTGGCGCGCGGCGACCGGGACGGTTTCGCGGCGGCGATCGCCCGGCTCGGATTGAAGGCCGCGGACTTCGATGTCGTGCTCGATCGCCCGGATCCCACGCGCTGGCTCACGTCGCAGCTCGGGACGATCGTGCCGCGGCTCGCCTGGCGGCCCGAGTACGACGCGCTGCGCGGGAAGTTCGGGCTCGGCGGCGCCCGCACGCACGTCGGCGTGCACGCGAGCGCCGAGACCGCGCGCTTCTACGGCTACGGGAAGGACTGGCCGCCCGAGTCGTGGCGCGCGCTCTTCGACGGCCTCGCGGGGGAGAGCTGCGTCCTCTTCGGGCACGCGCCCGAGCCGCGGTTCGACGGCGCGGGCCTCGCCGACCTCCGCGGGCGGACGACGCTCCTCGAGCTGCTCTCGGTCGTGAAGAACCGCTGCCGCGTGCTCGTCGCGCCCGACAGCGGCCTGCTGACGATGGCCTACTATCTCGACTGCGCGTTTCCGCTGACGATCGTGTCGCTCTGGTCCGACCCGCGGCAGGGCGTGCTCAAGCAGGGCGTGCCGTCGCCGAATCCGCTGCTGCGGCACGTGCCGCTCGTCGGCGACGGCGAGGACGTCCGGCGGATCCCCGCGGGCGAGGTGCTCGAGCGGGTGCGCGGGGCGCTGCGATGACCGGCCGCATCGACCGCTTCGCGCCGGTCGCAGCGGGGGCGTTCCTGTTCGTGCTGCCGATCACGCACACGGTCGGCTTCCGCACCGTCGCGCTCGCGATCCTGGCGCTGTGCGCCGGCACCCTCTGGTGGCGCGGTCGCCCGCCGGCGCCGCCGCGCAGCGTCCTCGTTGCGCTCGGCGCCTGGGCCGCCGTCGCGATCGCCACGCTCGCCTGGACCGCGGACTTCGAGTATTCGCAGGGCGAGGTGCGGAACGAGGTCGTCTACCCGATCGTCGCGTTCCTCGCGTTCTACGCGGTCACCCGGGACGAGGCGCGCTGGCGGCTGTGGCTGCGCGTGCTGACGGCGAGCGCCGGGGTGATCGCGGTCTACGCGTACGTCAGCTTCGCGCAGCACGCGACCTGGTACACCAAGGCATACGTCGGCGACCGGAACGCCTACAGCACCTACGCGACGCTCGTCGCGCCGGCGCTGCTCGCGGCCGCGCTCGACCGGGACCTCCGGCGGGGCTGGCGGATCGCCGCCGGCGCGTCGCTCGCGCTGACGCTCGGCGCCGGGGCGCTCACCCAGAACCGGATCATGTGGGTCGCGCTGCTCGTCGCCGCGCTGGTCCTGCTCGCGACCCGGTTCCGCTGGCGTGGGGCGAGCGGCGGGGCGAGGGTGGCGGCCGCCGCCGCGGTGCTCGCGCTCGCGGCGGGGGGCGGCCTGCAGATCGCGACCGTGAGCGGGCAGAAGACGCTCGCGCCGGGCGGCGCGGAGGCGAGCCTGCCCGCCCAGATCGGGGGCGATCCGCGCCGGAGCATCTGGGCGTACGCCGCCGAGCGCATCGCCGAGCGGCCGTGGCTCGGGTACGGCTACGGGCGCGGCATCCTGCGCAAGGACTTCCGCGCGAAGTTCGAGGGCAACATCCTCAACTGGCACGGCCACAACCTCTTCCTCAACACCGCGCTGGGCGGCGGGCTCGTGCTGCTCGCGGCGCTGGTCGCCGCGCTTGCGGCGCTCGGGGTCGCGCTCGGCCGCCACGCGCGCGCGAGCCGGCCCTGCGCGGTCGTGCTGGCGGTGCTCGCGGCGGCGATCGTCAAGAGCCTCACCGACGACGTGCTGATCCGGGAGAACTCGCTCCTGCTCTGGTCGCTCGCGGGAATGGCGCTCGGGCTGGCGGCGCGGCGGGCGACGGGTTGAGGAATCAGGGGCGTCGCGACGCGAGCGGGCGAACGAGACCGAGCGTGCGGACCGGCGGCGCCCCCCGCTCGACCACCGGCCAGCCCACGATCGCCGGCCGGCGCCCGAACAGCACGTACACCCAGCCGTCGCGAGCGCGCGCGGGATGCTCGCCGCCGTCGACCCGCCAGCCATGGGCCTTGCCGGATCGCAATGCCGCCGACGGCGTCCTGAAGCCCCGAACCCTGCGCCTGCGCAGGCGCGCCGCTTCGTCGCGGCATGCCTCGTAGGTATCCTCTCCGCCCGTGAGCGTCGCCGGATCGAGCGCGGGTGACGAATACCGGCCACCCTTGACCTCGACTGCCCACAGCGACCGCTCGAGCCCTGCGAGGTCCGACGGGTCGGTGATGGCTTCGTGGCGAAGGAGTTCGGCCCAGGCTCCGACCGGCGTGTCCGCGAGATAGTGCACCGGCCCCTCGCCCTCCCGATGCCAGCGGGCGGCAGGCTGGGCGTCGGACTCCCAGAGAAACGGGAAGCGCGGGTCGCAGACCCGGAACAGGATCACGTCGCCGGTGCGCCGACGAGCGCACGGGCGAGCGCGCGGACGCGGCGTGCGGCGGGATCCTGCGGCCGCCACGCGTCGCCGAGCGCCTCGATCGGCGACGCACCGGCGAGCTGCGGGCGGGCACGGTCGAACCAGCGGCGGATGCCGTACGGGTTGTACGCGCCGGCCAGGTCGGCGATGACCAGCGCGACGAAATGGAGCCGGTCGGCGACATCGTCCGGAGTGGTGCGCCGGCCCGACGCATAGCGGCGCAGGCTCGGGACGGAAACGCCGACGAGGCGCGCGAGCAGCCGCTCGTCCAGCACCGCCCGCATCGCCGGCCACTCGGTCCTGGGGATCGGCGATTCCTCGAACGCGCCCAGGATGGTCTCGGTCGCCGCCGCGATGCGCTTCGGGTCGTGCGACCGGACCGCGGCGAGGGCGGCCGGCAGGTCGCGGACGAAGCCGTGCGCCTGCAGGCGATGCAGCGTCTCGCTGACCAGGTCGATGGTCAACCGGCTGGAGATCGGGCCGTTCAGGACGCCGGTGTAGTACGCGCGCGAGATCAGGTCCGCCATCGGCCGGCCCGCTGGCGGTCGGTCGAACGGACTCGCTGCGGTCTCAAATCGGAGTGCATCCATGGATCCGATCGTACACCGATCCGGATCCGCCGGCAAGGAGACCGCGGGCGACCCGGCTGCTCGCCGCTCACCCCGCGCTGAGCCGCGGCCCGCGGGCCGGCGCGGCCACCGCGCCGCTCGGCGCGTACTCGGGGATGCGCGCGACGAGTCCCGCGCGCACCTCGTCGTCGGCGAGCAGCCGCTCGGACTCGAGCCAGCGCACCGTGTCCGCCACCCAGGCGCGCGTCTGCGGCGCCTCGGGTTTCATGACGCGCAGCTTCGGGTGCGGCGTGACGAGCGTGCGCTCGTTGTCGGCGAGCAGCTCCTCGTACAGCTTCTCGCCCGGCCGCAGGCCCGTGTACTCGATGCGCACGTCGGCCTCCGCGAGCCCCGACAGGCGGATCAGCTCGCGCGCGAGGTCGGCGATCTTCACCGGCTCGCCCATGTCGAGCACGAAGATCTCGGCGCCGCGCCCCATGAGCCCCGCCTGGAGCACGAGCTGCGCCGCCTCCGGGATCGACATGAAGTAGCGCCGCATCTCGGGGTGGGTCACGGTCACCGGCCCGCCGGCGGCGATCTGCCGGCGGAACTTCGGGATGACGCTGCCGGTCGAGCCGAGCACGTTGCCGAAGCGCACCGCGACGAAGCGCGTCCGCTCCTCGGAGAGCGGCTGGCACAGGAGCTCGGCGAGCCGCTTGGAGGCGCCCATCACGTTGGTCGGGTTCACCGCCTTGTCGGTCGAGACGAGCACCACCTTCTCGACGCCGTGGCGCGCCGCCGCGTCGGCGACGCGCCAGGTGCCGAGTGAGTTGTTCCGCACCGCCTCCCAGGCGTTGTCCTCCTCCATCAGCGGCACGTGCTTGTAGGCGGCGGCGTGGAAGATCACCGACGGCCGGTGCGCCGCGACGACGTGGTCGACGCGCGCCTTCGACTTCACGTCGCCGATCACGTACGCGAGATCGGTCGGGCCGGTGCGCGCGCCGAACTCCTGCTCGATCGTGTACAGCGCGAGCTCGTTCTGCTCGAGCGCCACCAGGTGAGCCGGCTCGAACCGCAGGATCTGCCGGCACAGCTCCGCGCCGATCGAGCCGCCGGCGCCGGTGACGAGGACGGTGCGCCCCGCCAGCCACTCGCGCAGGCCCGCCGCGTCGAGCTCCACCGGGTCGCGGCCGAGGAGATCGTCGAGCTCCACGCGCCGCAGCTGCGACACCGTCACCTTGCCGCCGACGAGATCCTCGTACGAGGGCACGGTCATCGCCTGGAGGCCCGCGCCCCGGCAAAGCTCGAGCGCGCGGCGGCGCACGCGGTGCGACTCGTCGGGCATCGCGATCACCGCGATCTCGACCCCTTCGCGCGCCGCGATCTCCGGCAGCGCGGCGAGCGGGCCGAGCACGCGCACGCCCTGGATCTCGCGGCGCTGCTTCGCCGGGTCGTCGTCGAGGAGGCCGATGAAGTGCCACTCGGGACTCCGGCCGAGACTCTTCAGCAGGTTGGCGGCGGCGGTGCCGGCGCCGAGCACGACCACCCGCCGGCCGTCGCCGCCGATCCGGCGGAGGTGGCCCTCCTTCCACGCGCGGTAGGCGACCCGGCTGCCTCCCATGAACACCGCGAGCAGCAGCGGGTAGAGCAGCAGCACCGAGCGCGGGACGTCCGGGCGGCGGAGCAGCACGACGCCCACCGCCACCGCCATCGCGCCGAGCGCCGCGGCGGTGAGGATGCGGCGCAGGTCGGGCAGGCTCGCGTAGCGCCACAGGCCGCGGTACATGCGCAGCCGCAGGAAGATCGCCGCCTGCAGCGGCACCACCCAGGCGAGGTTCGAGGCCATCGCCTCGCCGTAAACTGTCGGGAGCTCGAAGTTGAACCGGAAGAGGTAGCCGAGCGCCCAAGCCGCAGCCGCGGCGACGAGGTCGTGCGCGAAGGCGACGGCGTTGCGCCAGTTAGTTCGCACGGGCGTCGCCCTCGAGGGAGTGTGCGTGCCGGCGCCAGGCGAGATCGACCAGCGTGGCGAGCACGAGATACGCGACGGCGGCGGCGCCCACCGCCGCCCACTGGACCGCGAACGGCTGGCCCAGCGCCCAGAGGCCGAGCGCGCCGCACGCGGCCATCAGCGCGTACTCAGCGAGCGCGGTGTTGCGGTGGCCCCAGCCGAGCTGCACGAGCCGCTGGTAGTAGTGCGAGCGGTGCGCGCGCCAGACCCGCTCCCCGCGCAGCAGCCGACGGGCGAGCGTGAGGCTCGCGTCGATGATGAAGGGCGAGAACACCAGCACGGGGAACCACAGCGGCCAGTGGCCGGCCCGCCACCCGAGGATGCCGAGCGCTGCGGCGAGGAACCCGAGCGGGATCGATCCGGCGTCGCCCATGAACACCTTCGCAGGCGGGAAGTTGAAGACGAGGAACGCGGCGGAGGCGGCGGCGATGCTCGCTGCGACGACCACGAATACCGCGTCGCCGGCAAGCCAGGCGGCGAGCGCGTAAGCACCGAACCCGAAGAGGGCCATGCCGCCGGCGAGCCCGTCGGACCCGTCCATGAAGTTGTAGAGATTGGTCACCCACATCGTCGCGAGCGCGAGCACGGCCTGCCACGCCGGGTGAACGTCGGGCGCCGTCGTCAGGACGAACACGAGCGCCGCGAGGGCGTGCGCGCCGAAGCGGAGCGCGATCGGCAGGTGCGAGCGGTCGTCGAGGTAGGAGATCACGGCGAGCATCGCAACGAGCGCCGCGAGGACCGGCTCGGCGCGAACGAGCACGAACGCGAGGAGCACGCCGACGAGGATCCCGACGCCGCCGACGCGCGGCACGGGCAGCTCGTGCAGCGAGCGTTCGTTCGGGTGGTCGAGGGGAAGCCCATCGGCGCGCTTGAGCAGGACGAGGATCACGCCCGTGCAGGCGAGCGCGGCGGCGGCGGGGACGAGGGCGAATGCCTGCGGCATGTTGGGGGTTCGATGCAGGGATCGTACCGCAGCACTGCCAGCGCGGCAGGTTGTCCCGCCGGGGGCCACGCTATCGATACACCTCGCGCCTATGGCCGACCTTCACGATCGTAACGACGCGCGTCTGGTCATCGACTGCGAAGACGGCGCGATAGTCACCCTGCCGGAGCCGATACGCGTCGTGGACACCGGCCAGCTTCTCGCAGCCCGCCGGACGCGGGTCGAGCGCAAGCCGCTCCAGCGCGGCGGCGAGGCGCTGCCGCAGTCTCTTCGGCTCGACCCGCTCGAGCTCCTTCGCCGCGCTCGCCTTGATGACCAGCCTATAGCCGGCCACGCCGTTTCATGCCCTTGACGACCACGGCGAAATCGGCCTCCGGCTCTGCGACGCGGTTCTCGATGGCCGCGAGATCGATCGCGTCCTCCGCGAGGCTGCGACGTACGGCCTCGTTCACGATCTCCGAGATGGACCGGTCGGTCGCGGCCGCCTTCAGTCGCAGGGCGCGATGGAGATCCGGGTCCA
>Ga0187893_10001115_pt1 | contig 67063 bp, 71 predicted proteins | sample MA1701074metaG_FD_139574 | JGI IMG/M metagenome (GOLD analysis project Ga0187893, IMG submission 139574) | White microbial mat communities from a basaltic lava cave in the Kipuka Kanohina Cave System on the Island of Hawaii, USA - MA170107-4 metaG ...
ACTTCGGTCCAGGCAAGGCCGGTCGTAGCGCCGATCTCGTTCTTCTTCTCTGCCTGCAGATCGCGGAACCGTAGAGGCCCCAACAGTTCCTGAACCTTGGCAGCATTGATCACGGCCCGTTCTGGTTTCGGTTCTTTCTTGGGCCCGGAAGCGGTCACCACTTTGCGAGTAATCTTGCGGCAGACGTTGCCAATTTCGCGCTCGAGGTTGCGGACACCGGCCTCTCGCGTATAGTACTGGATCAGCGTTTGCAACCCTTCGTCGGTCAGCTCGATTTCCTTATTCGTGAGCCCAGTCTGTTCCACCTGTTTGCGCACGAGAAAGCGCTTGGCGATTTCCATCTTTTCGAGTTCGGTATAACCGGAAAGACGGATGACCTCCATGCGGTCTTGCAGAGCGGGCGGGATGGTATGGAGTACGTTGGCCGTGGCAATGAAGAAGATCTGACTGAGATCGTATTCGACGTCGAGGTAGTGATCGACGAACATATAGTTCTGTTCCGGATCGAGCACTTCGAGCAGCGCGGCTGACGGGTCCCCGCGAAAATCCATCGACATCTTGTCGACTTCGTCGAGCATGAAGACCGGGTTGCGAGTGCCGGCCTTCTTCATGTACTGAATAATCTGGCCGGGCAGGGCTCCGATGTAAGTGCGCCGGTGGCCGCGGATTTCCGCTTCATCACGCACGCCGCCGAGCGACATCCGGACGAATTTGCGGCCGGTCGCCTTGGCGATCGACATCCCGAGCGAAGTCTTTCCGACTCCAGGCGGACCGACAAAGCACAGGATCGACCCCTTGGGATTCTTGACCAGGCGGCGGACGGCGAGAAACTCGAGGATGCGTTCCTTGATCTTCTCGAGGCCATAGTGATCCTGTTCGAGCACCTGCTCGGCAAACTTGAGCTCGCGGATCTCCTTGGACTTCTTTTTCCATGGCACCGCGAGGAGCCAGTCGAGGTAATTGCGGGAGACGGTGGACTCGGCAGACATCGGCGGCATTTGCTCGAGCCGTCTCAGTTCAGCGGTGGCCTTTTCCTTGGCTTCGGTCGTCATGCCGGCGGCTTCGATCTTCTTCTTCAGGTCGTCGAACTCGCTCTTCTCGCCGCGGCCGAGTTCCTTCTGGATCGCCTTGATCTTTTCGTTGAGGTAATACTCTTTCTGGGCGCGCTCCATTTGGCGCTTGACGCGGCCCTGGATGGTGCGGTCCATGTTCAACTTCTCGATTTCGATATCGAGCATCTCGGCCACACGGGTGAGCCGGTCCACCGGGTCGAAAATCTCGAGCAGCTCCTGTTTCTCCTCGATGGTCAGTTGCAGGTTGGCTCCCACGGTATCGGCGAGCTTACCCGGATCATCAACGCGAATCGCGGCGATCATCGTCTCGTAATTAAGATTCTGGCTGAGCTTGACGTATTGCTCGAACAAAGTAGTGACGCGGCTGGTGAGCGCCTCCAGTTGCGGTCCTTGCTCGACGCGAAAATGGAAGGTCTTCACCACTGCCCGGAAGAATCCCTCATCATCGGTAAGCGAGACCACCTTCCCGCGCTCGACGCCCTCCACCAGCACCTTGATGTTTCCGTCGGGAAGCTTCAGGCTTTGCACGATGTTGGCCACCGTTCCCACCTGAAAAATCTCCTCCGGGCTCGGCTCGTCCACTGAGGCGTCGTGCTGCGTGGCGAGAAAAATCTTCTTGTCCCCGGCCAAGGCCTCTTCGAGTGCACGGACGCTCGAATCGCGTCCCACCACGAACGGCGTCATCATGTGCGGGAAGATGACGACGTCGCGGATCGGCATCATCGGCAGGCGTCTTGTTTCGGGCTTCTCCTTGGATGTGATCATGTGTGAGCTACTACCTTGAGGATACTGAATTCAACGGACAATCGGAAGGAGGGCGGCAGGGCTCTCCGGTCAACGACGCTTTGCTAATGGCTGGCATCAGCTACCAGCGCCTGACGCCTAAGGGGCCGATGCCGCGCGGTTTAGCGCTCAGCCGGCTTTCTCCAAGATCGCCAGACTGATCTTCTGATTGGCCACCATCTCCTTGGTGACCACGAATTCCCGGACTTTCTTATAGGAAGGCAGATAATACATAAGGTCCAGCATCAGATCTTCGAGAATCATCCGCAGACCGCGAGCACCGAGCTTCCGTTCCATCGCCAGTTGCGCGATGGCTTCCAGAGCATCGTCTGTAAATCTAAGTCTAACATTCTCGAACTCGAACAGCCGCTGATACTGACGGCTGATGGCATTCTTGGGTTTCGTAAGTATCTGGACCAGGGCATCCTTGTCCAGTTCGTCGAGCACTCCAACCACCGGCAGGCGACCGATGAACTCCGGTATAAATCCGAATTTGATCAGATCGATAGGCTGTATCTGCGCGAGCATTGCCGTGTCGCGTCTGCCCACAGGCCGCCGTTCGTCGTCTCCATTCTGGAAACCGATGGCCGATTTGCCAACACGGCGCGAGATCACCTTCTCGAGTCCCACGAAGGCACCGCCACAGACAAACAGGATGTTGGACGTGTCGACTGGCGTGAACTCCTGGTGGGGATGCTTCCGCCCGCCCTGCGGCGGTACGTTTGCGATGGTCCCTTCGAGGATCTTGAGGAGCGCCTGCTGCACGCCTTCGCCGGAAACATCCCGCGTAATGGACGGATTCTCGTCCTTGCGGGCAATCTTATCGATTTCGTCAATATAAATAATCCCCTGTTGGCAGCGCTGCACGTCCCAATCGGCGTTTTGCAGCAGACGAAGGACGATGTTCTCCACGTCCTCACCTACATACCCGGCCTCGGTGAGCGTCGTTGCGTCGGCAATCGCGAACGGGACGTCGAGAATGCGGGCGAGAGTCTGTGCCAGAAGGGTCTTGCCCGTACCAGTGGGGCCAACCAAAAGGATATTGCTCTTGGACAGCTCGACTTCGCTGGCTGAGCGCTTGTTCATCTGGATGCGCTTGTAATGGTTATAGACGGCGACGGCCAGCTTCCGCTTGGTCATTTCCTGCCCAATGACATACTGATCCAGGTACTCCTTGATTTCAAGGGGCTTAGGAAGCTTGTTCGGGAGCCCGGTGGCGGGCTCGCCACGGTCGTCTTCAAGAATGGAGTTGCATACGGCGATGCATTCGTCGCAGATGTAAGCTCTGGGGTAATCGCTCGGTGAAGAAATCAGCTTCCCCACCACTTCCTGGCTCTTATGACAGAACGAACAGCGTAAGGCCTCGTCAGATCCGGAACGCTTCAACGGTGTCCCTCCCTGGCTCCCTGTGGTACATCATGGCTCAGTGGCTCTGTCCTTCCGCGTACCTTGACCGACCGTACGCCACTAGCTTTACTCCGATGTTCCATTATCTCCTGAAACCTAAAGGGCTGGCAATCCCGGTGTTACGGCGATCTTAACAATTGGACGACTTCCTTATGACCAGCCGACCTGGCAAGATCAACGGCGCTTTCTTTCTTGCTATTTAGCTGTTTTCGGTCAGCACCACGGCTGAGCAGCAGCCGTACTACCTTCGTGTGTCCCTTCCAGGCCGCACTCATGAGAGCAGTCCAACCGCCTCGAGAGCGGGAATTGATGTTGGCCCGCTTTCGACCAAGAACTTTACAACATCAAGTCGGCCGCGGAAAGCTGCTTCGATCAGGGCAGGATAGCCGTCGACCGACGCTGCGTCCACCGGCGCGCCTTCGCCAAGGAGACGACGAACTTGCTCGACGTTGCCCAATCGCGAGTGGCTCCGGAGCGTTGCGCCGAGTTCAGCCATTGGACCCCAGAATGAAATCGAATGAGGCTGTCCGGGCTTCGGACGGACCTTCCAGCACGAGTTGAAGTGACGGCCGAACCCCGAAGTCCTGGTAGTTCCGGGCATCGCCTTTGACGTAAAGCTCAGTCGTGATCAGCCGGTGGCCTGGAGCGGACGCTTTGACGTGAATATGGGCGGCCCGATAGTTTTGGCCACCCGTCGAATAGGCCTTCGGCACGATCGTTCGGAGCCGATAGCGGCCTTGTCTGTCCGCCTGGAGTTTGCCCCGAAGGGTGAAGCCTTCGTTGTCGTACTGGCCGTCCCAGTTGGCTTCCCAAACATCCAGAATCGCGCCGGCCAGCAGCTCGCCGTGGGTATTCAGGAATCGGCCGGTGAGAAGGAGAGGAGTGCCTCTAACGCCGGTTGTAATCAAATCGGCCCGCTCGGGCGCTCCTGGTTTATAGAACGGACCCTCACCCGTCGGGTCGGTTTCAGGAAGTTTCGTCTTGGCCCCGAAGATGCCCGGGACCGTCAGGGCGGCGGGACCGAGGGCGGCCAACAGCCGGCGACGGTTGAGCGTCGCGGTACGAATCAGCATATCGGTTCGAGTTTAGATCTCGCTCCGGCCGGACGCAAGTGGCTGCCCATTGATTGCTGCCCATTGATTTGGTTCACTCTCCTTTACAGCCGCTTGGCCCTGCCACCCCTGACATCCATTCTAACTACTTCAGAAATCCGCTTCGCACCACATCCTTCGTGCTGACTTCGTCATTCAACGGATCGTCCAACGCCAACACTTGCCTCTGCAAGGCGCCCAAACGGGCCTGCGTCTCATTCCGCAACAAGCCTTTTTGATACTGCTGCTGCGGCTTGTCCCGGCGGCAATAGAATCCATGCATCGCGCGCCGGTGCTTTCCGGTGCGATTCTCGGTTCCTCCATGCCAGGCGTGTGCGTTCATCACCACCACGTCTCCCGCCCTCCCCGTGACCAGAACCTCCTCCGGATGCGCTGAAAAGGGATCCGCCAATACCTGCTGCGGCAGCTTGGCCCATCGATGCGACCCCGGGACCATTCGCATCGCGCCGTTCTCCAATGTGAAATCGTCGAGCATCCACACCGTGTTGCACACCCAGTATCCCTGCTCGTCCGGAATCGCACCCATGTCTGCATGCAGAGGCTGGGATACCCCGTTGTGCGGATTCGCCGATCTTGCGTTCAGGCTGCTCAGCTTGAACCGAGGGCCAAGCACGGCGCCGACATACTCCAGAATCACAGGGTGCGCGATGCATTCCGCAAACATCGGATCTTTATCCACCAGGTTCGCCAGTCTTCGTGATCCGGGCTCCTGCTTGAACTCTGCGCCCGCCTGCTCGCCTTCCGCCGCGTAGAGCTCTTCCACTCGCTGCCGGAGCCGACTCAATAACTCCGCGGAAATAAATCCAGGAAGATAAACGTAGCCCAAACGATCCAATTCGGTGCGATGCAGCTCCTGCACGACCTCATTCTACCGCGGCGGCGGGAGGAATCCCCTTCTCGATAGCGTCCTGCACCGCTTCTTCTTCATCACGACGGAAATGGCAGCCCGCAAAACGGAGTTCGGCCGGTGTTACTTGACTGACAATCAGAATACCGCCGCAACCGTTGCGGGTTAGTTCAGGAACTCTTGCTGGCGCCGATTGACTTTGCCGTTGCCGGGCATTAAGGTGATTACTAGCGCAAAGGGCGCTTCCAGTCCGCGGGAAAGGGCCGAGCCCACCGAGTAGTTCAGCTACCATTCACTTCGATCTTCTTTCAGCCCGTCGTGCGGACACGGGCCATTGAAAGGAGATCCTCATGTCTGATTTCGCCTCGCGCCTTCCTGCGCGACCTTCGCTCGAACAACTTCACAAGCAAGCCAAGGAGCTGTTGCAGCGGTACCGAGCTGGCGACACCGCCGTGGCCGAACGGTTTCGCGCAGCTAGGCCGCGACTCGCCGATCCAGGCAGCACCCAGCCGGTAACGCTTGCCGATGCTCAATTCGTTCTCGCCCGCGAGTATGGATTCGAGAGTTGGGCGAAGCTCAAGCATTACATTGCGGCGCTGCCTCCATCCGGTCTCGACCAATTTGAACAACTGGCGAGGGACCTCGCAGCTGCCTACTCAGCCGGCGATGCCATGGCAATCCGAGAGATCAATTGGAATCTCGGGACCGCTTTCGTCCACGACCACGAGCCTATCAAAATGCAGCAACGGCTCGGCACTTGGTTCGCATCGGAGAATCGCGCGCCGAGCCTTGCGCTCGCCGATGCCCAGCGGATGGTAGCCGGCTCGTATGGCTTCGAGAGTTGGGCGGCGTTTGCGGAGAGCGTTGCGCAGCCGTCGCGCCCGCATTCCTCTTCTCTGCTTAGCATGAGCTCAACGCCGCCCTTCTACAAGATTGACTGGAAGGGAAACACAATCTCGGTACGCGGACCTCTCTCTGACAACGACTGGGACAAGATCTGCGAAGTGATGAGGGAGTACAAGATCACGCAACTGAGCGCGGGCGGGATGACCGACTCCGCTATGGAACGCCTCACACGCCTCGATCACGTCACGCATCTCTATCTTGGCAACTCGAATCGGCTCACGGATAAAGGCCTCCGGCATCTCGCCCGGATGCCCCAGCTACAGGAGCTCGATCTTGGCGGCCCAAGAGGCGTGATCACCGATCGCGGCCTCGACGTCCTGCGCTATCTGCGAGAGCTCAGACGATTTGCAATGTGCTGGCAGCAGGACGTCTCAGACGCCGGCGCGGCCAATCTGGCCTTTTGCGATCATCTGGAAACTGTTGATCTGATGGGCACGCCCACCGGCGACGGCGCCATCCATGCACTCGCCGGCAAGAGCAAGCTCCGGAGGCTGAAGACCGGACGCTGCGTCACCGATGGCGGGCTGACGCTGCTCCATCACCTCCCGGTCTTCAAAACCTGGCAGGGCGGCGAAATCCGGTATGGGTTGATGAGCTCCAATGCGGGACCCAACCATCTTTTGGTGGACGGTCCCTTTACGAACGTGGGGATCGCCAGCCTCGCAGGGCTGGACGGACTGTTTGGGCTCAGCTTCTTCTGGCACTGCTCTGAGTTCACAGCCCAGGGCCTCGAGCCGCTCAAGCATCTCCCCAACCTGGGTATGCTCGGGTGTGAAGGAAAACGCTGCGATGATCAGGCGATGCGTCACATCGCCGCAATACCCCGTCTCCGTATGCTGATGGCGCAGGGCACCGTGGCGAGTGACGCCGGCTTTGCGGCACTGAGCCGTTCGCAAACTCTGGAATACATCTGGGGCCGCGAATGTCCAAACCTGACCGGCGGCGGATTCGCCGCGCTTGCCTTGATGCCGGCCCTCCGCGGGTTGGCTGTAAGCTGCAAGAACGTTAATGACGCCGCATTGTGCTCTTTACCGCGCTTCCCGGCGCTCAGGGAACTGATGCCCATGGACGTCACCGACCAGGGATTCCGCCACGTAGGCCAGTGCGAGCAGTTGGAAGCGCTTTGGTGTATGTACTGCCGCGACACGGGGGATACCGCGACCGAGCACGTCCTGGGCCTATCCAGGTTGAGGACTTATTACGCGGGTCAGACGCGGATCACCGATCGCAGCCTGGAGATTCTCGCGGGACTGCAATCGCTCGAACGTCTGGAGTTCTGGGCCTGCGCGGGTATCAGCAATGCAGGCATCGCCCGGTTGGCCGGCCTTCCGAGACTCCGCGAGATCAGTCTCGATGGCTTGCCTGGCGTCACACGCGAAGCAGCGGCGTCATTCCCCGCACATGTGCGGGTGAATTATTCAGGATGATCCTGGCCACAATGGCCCACCCGGCCAGACAAACAATCTGCTGCATGACGGATCCGCTTGATATTGATCACGAGCGTGTTCGACTGTGGAGGTGTTTGCCCTGCAGCCGCAGGCCGCACCATCGAGCTGCTCTAAAAGATCAGCTTGAGCGCCAATTGCATCTGACGGGGTAGATTCGCTTGGCTGCGGACTAATCCAAAAGTGTTCGAAGTAACGGTGGAGTCCGAACCCCCGAATCGCACGCGATTCAGAATGTTGAACGCTTCCCATCGCAGGGACAACTTCACCGATTCGGTGACGGCGAAATATTTCACCAGACTCAGATTCTCGTTCAGGATCGGCATCGAGCGGGTCTTCGGATTGTTCCGGGTTGAGTTCCCCAGGCGCGTATCCAGGAACTCGCGCGGCACCTGCTGGAAGGCGTTGCGGTCCCACCAAACATCTTTGAAGGGATCGAACTTCTCTCCGGAGATTCTTGCTCGCCAGTTGGCGTATGAGTTGACAAACACCCGGTTTCCGCTGCCGCCGGGGTAAATCGGAGGGCTGACTCCCGGACCCACGCCGAACGGCGTCCCGGACCCGTATTCGAGAAATCCGGACACGCTCCATCCGCCAGCGAGCGTGTTGGCCAGGCCTGTCAAGGCAGCGCGCTTCCCTTTGCCCACGGGAAGCTCGTAGGAAAAGGCCAGTCTCGAAAGATGAGTCTGGTCGTCGTTGGAAAGGGCCTTTTCCAGGCCGCGGTTATAGTGGTCGAGAGAAAGACGCTGTGTCTCGGTGGCATTGTCTGTGTTGGAGAACATCTTCGACAACACATACGACGCGAGCACGGTGAGTCCATTCGAATATCGCTTATCCCACTTGATCAGAATAGAGTGATAAGACGAATGACCATTCCGCTCTCCACCCGCCACGTGCGTCGCAATCTGGCGGTATTGCGGAAAAGCCTGCAACGCCTGCTGCACCGTTCCGTTGAAGCCGGCATAAGGAATCGGGATGTTGGCGGCGCGCGCGGCGGCCGAAGTTATGTTGGATCGAAGCAAGGCTGAGCCGTACTGATCCAGATATTGCGGCGAAATCTGGTTCAGGTTCAGCAGCCCCGAAGTCAGGAATTGGCCAAGGGTTCCTGTGTAGCCTACCGTCAGCACACTGTTGCCAGCGAGTTGCTGTTGGAGGTCGAGGTTCCAGGTCCAGAATTGGGGCGGCCGCCCTGTGTCGGTCTGTTGCCAGAAGGCGACGCTCGCCAATCCATTCCCGACGGTGGGATCGATGAAGGGCGGCTTCTGCCATGGCGGCAGACCGCGATCGAGCAATGTGGGGAAATCATTGACCTGCAAATCGGTTGATGTCCAGTCGCGATTCAGAATGAAGCCTTCAAAGTGTGTGCTCCCGGCGATGGTCTTGATCGCTTCAAACGAGCGTCCACCGTATAGCCGCACGACTGTCCCGGGGCGCCACGCATAGGCAAACCCTAGCCGAGGTGAAAAGGCGTACGGCCAGCCATCGTAGATCGAACTCTTCCCGGTTCGTCCCTGTCCGGTGCCGGAGAATACAAACGCGCCGGGACGGCCACCCACGCCCGGGTTTGGCACGTTAGGATCGAAATTCGAATACCCATCCAGCTTTCCGTTCACCTCCGCCCCACCTACCTGAGGGAACGTGTACTCCCACCGGAGGCCGAGATTGAGCGTCAGCTTGTTGGTGATCTTCCAGTCATCCTGGAAATAGCCGCCGAAATATTTCCAGATCTGTACGACGTTCCGGGGTGTTTCCAAGCCGGCAGCGCCCGGGTAGCCGAGCAGAAACGACGCGAAGGCATTGCCCGACCCGCGTGACTGATCCGCCGGCACCGCCGTCGCGAGGAAGGAAAAATCGAAGCTTCCATTGGGCCGATGCTGGCCACCGCCGTGCCAGTGGTCCTTCGAAAAAAATCCGCCCATCTTGAAGGTGTGTTTGCCTTTGATGTAGGAGAGATCGTCCATCAAGTGGAAGTCGCGGCCGCGGTCAAAGCCCCAAGCCGCGCCCGACCACGTCGTGTATTCCGTCATGTTGATGCGAGGCAATCCCTGGTCCGGCCCCGGGGCGTTCTTGATCCCCACTCGCTCGCCCCACTTGTCGTTGGGATCGAGTGAAGTCAATGTGGTGATGATTCCCTCCTCGACCTGAAAGCCAGCGCGAAGTGTGTTCAACACTCGTGCCGAAATCGTGCGGTCCCAGGAAAAGCGTCCCGAAGTGTTCTTCCGCGACCAGACGCTCGATCCGTTGAATGGCATTGGCAATCCGGGCGGAGTGTTGTTGGCAATCAGATCCTCTTTAACTCCATGGAGGAACAGTCCCGAGACACGGTTGTTCGCGTTGATGTGATGGTCGGCGCGGGCCGCGCCTTTGTTCCAGGGAAACGTTAGGGAACCGGTATCGAGAAAGTAGTTGTTGCGCGGACCTGGCAAATTCGGGACCATCTGCGGCGGCCGAATGGCAAGATAATTCTTTGCCACGGTCGAAAAGCGCGTCTTGGGAAGCTGATTGTCGGCTAATGGATCCCGGACGAACGTATTGTTAGGACCGGCACGGGTGCTCGCCGGATCGTAGATGGGGATCATGCGCGCTTGCGCGTTGGTCCACCCGCGAAAGTCGCCTTCGTACATTTCCGGCAGCGGAATGGTGTTGAACGATGGCCGGTTCCCTTCGCGATACCGGTAGCCTTCAAAGGAGAGAAAGAAAAACGTGCGATCGACGCCATTGTACAGCTTGGGAATCCGTACCGGACCGCCGCCCGTGGCGCCAAAGTCGTGCTGCTTGTTCACAGGGGTCCGTGCCGCGAAGAAACCTCGGGCGTCGAATGCGTCGTTGCGAAGGAACTCAAAGACATTGCCATGAAACTGATTGGTTCCGGACTTGGTTTCGAAACTGATGAATCCCATCGCGCGGCCGTACTCGGCCTTCATACCCGATGTCTCGACCGTGAACTCGCGGATCGCATCCACCGGCACCGAGCTGATCGGCGCACGCTCGGTCTGATAGTTGGCCGACGCCGATGCCAGCGACACACCGTCCATCAACATGTCCCATCCGGCGCCCTGGCCGCCGCCGATCCGGTAACTGTTCGCTGTTCGGACCTCGGGAGCGATCAGAGCAAGATTAAACACATTGCGAATTTGGCCGGATACCACCAGCGGAAGTTCTTCTACAAGCTTCGTGCTGATGGTGGTGGCCACGCGCGTGGTTTCCGTTTCGAGTGGCGTTGCCTTGGCGGCTACTTCAACCGTTTCGGCCACCGATCCCAGTTCGAGAGCAACGTCCAGTCGCACAGTGGCTCCTGCCGTAACTCCCACTTGATCGCGAATGGCACGCTTGAATCCTTCGGCCTCCACATGAATCCGGTAGTCGCCGATCGGAAGAGCCGGCAGAGTGTAGTTGCCGGTAGCGGTCGAGGCTGTCGTGGCCGTCGTATTGGTCTCCAGGTGTTTTGCAACAATCCTGGCTCCCGGCACAGCGGCTCCGGTGGGGTCGGTCACTAGCCCTGTCACTGTTCCCCGGTTCAACTGTGCAGGCAGGATAGCGGCCAATATTACAATCGGATAAAGTACTCGGATCATTCAAGTACCCTCCTTTGTCCGGAAATCTTATCACGGTTGGCGGCGCAACGTTCGGAAAATTTCGGCCTCGCGCCGGGCTTCTTCAGACCTCCCAGCGCGCGCGTACAGGCGCGACAGCTCGAGATGGAATTGTGCTTGTTCCGGCGCTTTCTGGACGGCCTTCTCAAGTTCGGCAATGGCTTCGTCAATGCGGTCCAATCCCGCGAGTGCCCGCGCCAATCCGGCTCGGGCTTCCGGGTTGCCAGTGGCCGTTAGCGCTTGAAATCGATGCATGGCTTCCTCATGATGCCCCTGCCGCAGAAGGACGTCCGCCAAAATCAGGCGCGGAAACTCGTCAACCGGGTTGAGCCTGAGAGACTGCTCGAGATATTTCCGGGCGTCGGCCAACTGGCCCGTCTCGCGCAGTTCGTATCCCATCCAGGCGTGGAGTTGCGCCGATTTCGGGAAGCGCGCCAAGGCTCTCCGCGCCAAGGCCAAGCCCTTTTCGATGTCACCTGAGTCGCCGCGATCCTGATAGGCCTGGAGCAAGAGCAGGTGAGCTTCCTCGTCGCGCGAGAGGGATTCCAACTTCGGTTGCAGCGCGATCACGTCGCGGGGCCTCTGTAGCCTCAGTAGTTCCGCCGCCAGCAATTTCAACGCATCGGGATGCCGGGGTTGTAGCCTATGGGCAACCCATAGCTCCGCAACGGCTTCTTCGCTCTTGCCAAGATGGACAAGCGTGGCGCCCAGGAGAAACTGAACGGAGAATGTTCGCGGGTTAACAAGACGTAGTTTGGACTCGGCTTCCGCGTACCGGTTTTGCTGGAAGTCGCGTAGGGCCTGTTCGTAGGCCGGCTCCGCGAGCAAGCCGGCAAACAAGGCGATTGCGATCACCCTCCAATCCTACATCCGAGGTCAACCACTCGCTTATTTGCTTTTGCCCTTCTTTGCTTTTTCCTTGGTGGGTTTACTGACCGGAGTTCGCGGCCGTCCACTTGGAAGATGCAGCTCGATCGTGAACTTGCGAATCATGCCGGTGTCGACCCTCGCCTCGTCGCGGACCTCGAGTTTCCAAGTTCCCTTCGCACTCTTGCCCGCATACGCAGCCAGTCCCGGCGTGACCGCAGCGTCGTATGTCTTGCGAAGATTCTGCGTGCGCCCTCCCTTCCGATTGTGCAGCACCACGGGCTGTCCGCCCATCGCGTCCGGAGGAATCAGCTTCACCACGAGATCGCCGATGTAGGTGTGCTCGATGTCGACGCCTATCTGAATCCCCAGCAATGCAGCGGTTTCTGTCGCATCCAGCGCCACTGTCGAAGTCTGGAAATCCACGATCGGTTCGGTGAACGACTTCTCGATCCGCACCACGGCTGGACCCTCCGTGGGTAAGGCCAAGCGGACCGCCGTCTCCGCATTCAGGCGCCCGAATCCGTACTTCTTGCTATGCCCATTGGCGTCGTAGTTGCCTCCGCCTGGATCGATCCGGTCACACGATTGCCGGAGAATCTCCTGCACTTCTTGCCGCCGCAGCGCCGGATTACGAGCAATCACCAGTGCCGCCACGCCCGCGGCTCCCGGGCACGCGCTCGACGTGCCTCCGAAGCCGTTGGTGTACTTCAAACCAACATCGCCCGCGACCTCGCCGGAATCCGGGTCCGGGTTGTATCCGGCGCGGCCGGTGCGGTCCACCGTCCAGATGCCTGTAGTGAGGGGCTCCGGTCTTCCTTCGGGAGGGAATGCGAAGTCATTGCTGGGGAAACTGCAGAACACCGCGTTGCCAAAATCGCTGTACACGCTTCGCTTGCCACGATCGTTGCACGCCGCGACCGCAATGACTTTCTCGTAACTGGCATACCCATCCAGATCGACACTCTCGTTTCCATTCCCGGCCGCGAACAGGATTACGCATCCTTTGCCGCCACGGCCGTTGTCAGCGGCGTAATCGATAGCCAGCCGTATGTTGTCCGGCAGCGGGAACGACCGTAGATGGCGCGGATCATCCGGCCGGCTCCAGGGGCCGTCTGGAGGGCCCCAGCTGTTGGAGATCACATCCGCCCCCCGGTCGGCCGCCCAGACGAATGCGTCCGCCAGCCGTTGCGAGTTGAGAGAAAGCGGCATTCGGAGCGGCATGAGCCTCGCCTTGGGAGCAACGCCGGAGGCGCCGAACCGGCCGTCCGCACAGGCAACTCCGGCGCACGCTGTCCCGTGATCGTCTCCTGGCCCGGGGCTGGGGTCGGTGTCGGAACTCTGAAAATCCTGTGGTGCGACGACCTTGCCGGAACTCGAAAACTCCTCATGCGCAAGGTCGAAACCGTCATCGATCACCGCGATGGTAACTCCCTCGCCCTGTGTGATCGCGTGAGCGGCCTCGACGTTGGAGCTGGCTGAAACCAGTTGGCCGGCGAGCGTTGTGGTCTTCAAGTGCCACTGCTGATCGAAGATCAGGCGCAGCTCGGCGCGCTGCACGATTTCCGGGTGGCAGTATTCGACGTCCTCCCGCTCCAGGAGTTTGTTGGCGATGTCAAACACCCCCTGCCCGGTCCCTGCCGGAGCTTCGGTGAAGAATGCGTTGGTCGCATAGGCGAGCTCCTTCTTGACCGTTAGCCCGGCCTGCCGCAGAACTTCCAAACAATCTTCCCGGTCTTCGTCGTCGCGAAACTTTACGAACACATTCTCCGTATAGACCACTGGTTCTTTGGACTGCGCGTCTACCAGGACCCGGCCCGCGAAACATGTGTCCGGCGACTTCTTCAGCTCTTCCCGGACCGCCTTTACGGAGATCCGTGCGGCCGGGCGCTTCCGGAATACTTCTACGCCGGCCTCCGGGAATTCCGCCACCAGATCCATGTCTTCGAGCAAGGCCGCCTCCGGCCGCAATACCGGCCCGCTCCGGAACGACTGTTTGCTGCGCGTCCGGACAACGACCAAATCCGGATCGACGTCGTAGTGAACTACTTTTCCCTTTTTGCCGCCGTATCGTATTTGTGGCATACGTCTCCTTCTCGTCCGCTCAGGTTGTCTTGCTGCGGAGTGGCTACTAAGGTTCCTTGTGAGCATATCAGCCGCCGCGTTTCATCGCAAAGAGTAATGTCAGGCAGTTTTTTTGAGCTGCGGCCGATTGTCAATCTGCCGTAAGCCATTTGGCTGAAGGCCACGGCAGAAACGCTGAGGCATGTGCCACACTTAGGCCGGCACAGGGACCTCCGTGGCGTCGCGCCACAAGCGGTCGAGGTCGTAGTAGGCGCGGGCCTGCTGCGAGAACACATGCACCACCATATCCCCGAAATCAAGGAGAATCCAATCGGCGTTTTCGAAGCCTTCGACATTGATCGGCGGATCCCCCAACTGTTTCATTACCCGCGCCACCTCCTCGGCGATCGCCTGCACCTGCCGGGTGTTGGCGCCGGTGCACAGAACAAAATAGTCCGAGAACGAAGTGACAGGCCTAAGGTCGAGAATACGAAGCTCTTCAGCTTTCTTGTCGAGAGCGGCGCGAGCGGCAGCGAGCCATCCCGCCGGCGAAGGAGGCGGTAACTCTTTCTTTTTTCGGGGAGCGCGGGGAGTGGTGGAGGCTTTCTTTTTGGCGGGGGACTTGGTCGAAATAGAGAGACTCCTGCCGGTATCGTACTACAATTGGAAGGGATGAGTCGATTCCTGGCAAGGTGTTTTGTCTACCTGCTGGCAACGGCCACCGTGTATGCTCAGGAGGCCTCTCCGGAAGCTACGGCGGCCCAAGCTGAGTACGACCGGATTAAGCAACTGGTGGATGAGGGCGCCGTGCCTCGAAAGGCCCTCGAGGATGCGCAAGCGCGGCTCGAAGAAGCGCAGGATCAATCGGTTTTGCGCTCGACATTGTACGGACGGCTGGAACTCGAGGAGATGACCGAGGATCAGTCGAAGTCCATGATCGGTGCAGCCGAACGCCTGCTCGACCGCCAAAAGAAGAAGGCCGATTCCACCCAAAAGCTAATCGAGGAGGGCGTGCTTCCCCTAACAGCACTGACTCCGTATCTGGAAGAAATGGAGCGCGCACGCCGGGTTCACGAACAGGCTGTCGGCCGTGCGCGGCTATTCGAAGAGCTCGCGCAGATCGTGCAGGCCGAGCATGACTACCACATCGAGACGGAGGATTCGCCGCTCGAGCCCCCTCGTTACGTCGACCGGTTTGAAGGCGATGGGATTTTCAGCCCCGATCAGTACCGAACGGTCCAATTCGCCTTTGAGCGCGAGTTCGGAAAGGACTTACCGGTGAGCGCGCGCGGCGACACGCGCTTGCACCGCACACTTGGATTCGATCACCGGGGTCGCGTCGATGTCGCGCTCTATCCGGATTCTGAGGAAGGCCAATGGCTGCGAAGCCTGCTGGAGTCGATGCGGGTTCCCTACTATGCCTTCCGCCGGGCGGTGCGAGGGTCTTCTACCGGAGCGCACATTCACATCGGTCCACCGAGTCCAAGGGTTCGTAGGTCGGATTGACCGCCTGCTAACGCGGGTAAAGCCTGGCAGCGCACGGAGCCGCCCCACTGGTATGCACTTGCGTTGCGGCTCAGGATGCGATTACATGAAACGGATGGTTACAAGACGTTCCTTTTTATCGATCGCGGCAGGAGCGGCGGCCCCGGCGCTGGGCGCCAAGGGCGAGTACCTGATGTACGTGGGGACCTACACGTCGAATCCGAAGAGTAAAGGGATTTACGTATATAAGTTCGATGCAAACACAGGGAAGGCGACTACAATGGGGGTCGCGGCCGAGGTCGATAATCCGTCGTTCCTCGCGATTCATCAGAACCGGAAGTATCTGTATACCGTGGGTGAACTGGGGGATTTTCAGGGACAACGAAGCGGTGCAGTGAGCGCGTTTTCGATCGACGCGGCGAGTGGGAGGCTGACGTTGTTGAATCAGGTCCCGTCGCGAGGGACGAGTCCCTGTCACCTGAATGTGGACAAGACTGGGCGGCATCTGCTGGTGGTGAACTACGGGAGTGGGAGCACGATCTCGGTACCGATCGAGCCCGATGGGAAGCTGAAGGAAGCTTCGGTATTTGTACAGCACAAGGGGTCGAGCGTGAATGAGAAGCGCCAGCAGAGTCCGCATGCGCATTCGGTGAATCTGTCATCCGATAACCGTTTCGCGATGGTGGCGGACTTGGGGACGGACGAAGTGATCGTGTATAAGTTCGACGCGGCAACTGGGGCTTTGTCGGCGAACGACCCGCCATCGGCGAAAGTGAAGCCGGGCTCGGGTCCACGTCATTTTGTGTTTCACCCGACGGAGAAGAGCGCATATGTGATCAACGAGATCGCATCGACGGTGACGGCGTTCCGGTATGACAAGAAGAAAGGCGTGTTGACGGAGATTCATACCGTATCGACTCTACCGCCGGACTGGAAAGGCAACAACTCGACCGCGGAAGTACGGGTGCATCCGACTGGAAAGTTCCTGTACGGGTCGAATCGAGGACACAATTCGATCGCGGTGTTTCAAATCGATGGGAGCGGGAAGCTGACGTACGTCGAAAATACGCCGACGCAGGGGCGGACTCCGAGAAACTTCAATATCGATCCGACCGGGAAGTTTCTGATTGCGGAGAATCAGCAGACGGATAACATGGTGATATTCCAGATCGACGGAAGGACAGGGAAGCTCACGCCAACGGGCCAGAATATTGAGATTCCGTCGCCCGTGTGTATCCGGTTTCTGGCGGTTTGATTGGATGGCGGTTTCCTACCTCGGAACATACAGTCCATTTGAGCCTCTGAGCGAGCAGGCGATGCTGTCGCTCGGGTCGATGGAGGGCCTCGATTACGCTCCGAAGAAGAAGTCCGTCTGGAGAGCGAACACGCCAGGTTACGCGATGGCGGCGGGCATAGCCGCGGCGGCATTCGGCGTGCACGCAGTACCCGCGCTGCGCCCGGTGAGCGCTAGCATCATCGCGATTGTGTTGGCGGTGCTGTTGCGCAATCTATTTACGGTTCCGCCGAATGTGCTCGCGGGATGCAAGCACGTTGTACGCAACGTGATTCCGGTTGCGATTGTATGCGCAGGCGCGGGGATCAGCTTGACACGAGTGGCTGGCGTTGGATGGCGGTCGCTTGTGATTACGATGGTGTGCATGGCGCTGGCACTCGCATCGGCGGTACTAGCTTCGCGGTGGCTGGGCTTGTCGCGGCGGACGGGCATATTGCTAGGCGCGGGCACGGCAATCTGCGGGACTAGCGCGATTGTCGCGGTGGCGCCCCTGATCGAAGCCGAAGATGAGGATGTGACGCTGTCTGTGGGCACGGTCAGCTTATTGGGATTGATTCTGATGTTCGCATTGCCGCTGGCGGGGAGGTTGCTGGGCATGGGGCAGGACGCCTTCGGAGTTTGGGCGGGGACCTCTATTCACGCGGTGCCGCAAGTATTGGCGGCGGGATTTACGTATGGTCCGGAGGCGGGAACGCTGGCGACACTGGTGAAACTGGCTCGCGTCACGCTATTGGCTCCGTTCATGCTGCTGCTTACGCTGGTGCTGCGTGCGGATCGAGTTTCGACGCAATATGCGAGACTGATTCCACCGTTCGTGTGGGGGTTTCTGACATTGGCTGTGTTGAACACCTTGGGGCTGTTGCCGGTGTTGGGATTCCCGTCAACGGGGGTTCTTTCCAGCTTGAGCGTACGGCTGGGTACGTGGCTTGTGGAGGCCGGGAATTGGCTGTTGACACTGGCGATGGCAGCGATCGGACTCGAAGTGAACCTGCGGCTATTGGTGCGAGTTGGGGGGCGGGCGCTGCTCGCAGGTTTCATGGCCGTGGTAGTGCTGTGCCTGGCGAGTCTGGGGCTAATCCGCGCGATACTCTAGTCACGAACTTTCTGGGAGCCTTGGCTCCGTCCAGGTACCCGCCGGGCGCCTTTCGGGAAGGTGGAAGTTTGCCGCCAGTTTCTCAATATTCCAGCATCGAGAGCGCTCCCTCCAATTCCGACCGGGTATGCTCATCCCCGTTGGCGCGCGTTGCTTCGATACCTTGCCGGTAAATCGCCCTGGCTTCCCCCACCCTCCCCAGCTTCTCGAGTGTCTGGCCTCCATGGAAGTACGCCGCGGAATAGGACGCATCTAGCCTAAGAACTTCCTGAAACGCTTCCATCGCCCCGCCGAGATCACCAGCATTCGCGGTCTCGATCGCCAGCATGTACCGAAGGCGCGCATTGCCCGGATCTTGCTCAATCAATGACTGGATCGCTTGGATTCGGCTCATTATGGTTAATTATAGCGGCGAAGACTCGGGCGCTACACTGGTTAGACAATGCAACCAACGACGGCTGCCGAGCAGCCAAAACAGCCCATTGATGGAGTCCGTTACTTGATCGCAGTCGGATCGGGAAAAGGCGGCGTCGGCAAAACGACTGTTGCCGTCAACCTGGCGATTTCGCTGACCAGGCTTGGCCATTGTGTCGGATTGATGGACGCCGATGTCTATGGGCCGAATGTTCCTCTCATGATGGGCGTGAACGAAACCCCGCACGCTGCCGGCAATCGAATCCAGCCTTTGGAGAAGGGTGGAATCAAGCTGCTTTCGATGGGATTCTTGAATCCCGGCGACAAACCTCTGGTCTGGCGCGGCCCGATGCTACATAGCGTCATTCAACAGTTTCTTCGCGGAACCGATTGGGGGAGGCTGGACTACCTGGTGATCGATTTGCCTCCCGGCACTGGCGACGTGGCCCTATCACTCATCCAGACGGCGCCTTTATCCGGGGCCGTGATCGTGACTACGCCGTCCGACGTCTCCCTCGAGGACGCCCGCAAGGCAATCAACATGTTCCACCAGGTGCGCGTCCCGATTCTAGGCCTCGTCGAGAACATGAGCTATCTGATCGCTCCGCTATCCAAAGAACGGATCGATGTTTTCGGTACTGGCGGAGGCCGTCGCACGGCGGATCAAATGGGTGTACACTTCTTGGGAGAATTGCCGTTGGACCCGGCTATCCGGATCGGCGGCGACTCGGGGCAACCGGTAGCGTGGAATGACATGCCGGAATTCGTAGAGTTAGCCCGGCGGACCACGGCACGCTTGGAAGAAACCAGCGCGCAAACGGGACCGTCGATCACTATTTCTGAATAAGGGGTCTATCATGCACGAAGAATTTGGAATACCGAAGACGAAAGATGAAAAAATCGAGCACATCGTTCATCTATACATGGACGGCGCCTACGACCGTCGTGAAGTCCTGCGCAGGCTGGCGCGGTACACGGGCGGATTGGCGGGAGCAGGCACCGTACTGACCTCACGCGGCCTGGCGCAATCCTCCAGCGCCTGCGCCGAAGACGTCCGGGTACCCTTCGACGCGCCCGACATCACAGTGGACGACATCATGTTTCCAGGCAAGGCGGGTGGAATTTTCGCTCAGCTCGCGAAGCCGAATCCGCTCGAAAAAGCACTGCCTGCGGTAATCGTGATTCACGAAAACCAGGGGCTGCTCGAGCACCACAAGGACGTTGCGCGACGCGTGGCCCGAGCGGGTTTCATTGGGTTGGGGATCGACCTTCTGTCTAGGCAAGGCGGAACACATGTATTCGCCGCCAATGAGCGCGCGATGGCTTATGGCCGCACGGTCACGTCCGAGCGGATGGAGGACCTGCAGTCCGCCATCGATTATCTGAACAGCGAGGGTTTCGTGGAAAAGGGGAAGATCGGTGCGGTCGGCTTCTGCGCCGGCGGCGGCAATATCTTCAGTCTCATCTTTACGACTAGGGACCTGGTTGCTGCCGTGCCATTCTACGGCACTCCCCCGAATCCTCTGCCTCCAATTGACGCGATCGGTGAGATCAATACGAAACTGCTCATGATTTTTTCCGAAACAGACCGCAACCAGAACGCCAGAATTCCAGAGCTGCTGGGCGGGCTGGTAGCAAGGCAAAAAACGTTCGGGCTGCACTTGTATCAGGGCTCGGCGCATGGTTTCCACAATGACACCGGCAATGTCTACAATAGAGCCGCCGCCTGCGACGCGTGGAACAAAACCATCGATTTCTTTAGGACTCATCTACGCTGAGTGGGGGCTGGGCAAATAATCGGCATGGTTGGCCCCTCCGCTCGAATCTTCACGCTTGGGAGCGTCATAAGTTGAGGTTCCTGTTATCCCGCGCGATCCGTCGATGACGACGCGAAAATGCGCTTAAGCGTCCTCTGGTGGTCGGCCCGGCTGTCCTGAGCCATCCGCGCTCTCCCAGGCCTGACGCTCCACTCCGCTAAACTGTGCATATGAGCCGCGCTGAATACGTTCAGAAAAGAGCACCCGGCGGGATTCGCACGCAGATGCATTACGCCCGCCAGGGCGTGGTAACCGAAGAGATGGAGTTCGTCGCTCATCGCGAGAAGCTCCCTGTGGAGACGGTGCGGGACGAGGTGGCGCGCGGGCGCATGATCATCCCCGCCAACTGGAACCACGCCGCCCTAGAACCGATGTGCATCGGGGTAGCCTCCAAATGCAAGATCAACTCGAACATTGGGAATTCCGCCACCACATCCCAGATCGAGGACGAGCTCGAAAAGCTCCACTACAGCGTGAAGTATGGCGCCGACACGGTGATGGATCTGTCCACGGGTGGCGACATTCCCAGGATCCGGCAAGCGATCATCAACGCGTCGCCGGTGCCGATTGGGACCGTGCCCATCTATGAAGCGCTCACACGAGTGCGGCGCGTGGAGGATCTCAACAAGAATGTGATGCTCGAAGTCATCGAGGAACAGGCCGAGCAGGGCGTCGACTACATGACAATTCACGCGGGCGTGCTGGTTCAGTACGTGCCAATGGCGGCCAAACGGATCACCGGAATCGTGTCGCGCGGCGGGTCGATTCTGGCCGAGTGGATGGTAAAGAATCACAAGCAGAATTTTCTCTACGAGCATTTCGAAGAGATCTGCAAGATATTCCAGAAGCACGACGTGAGTTTTTCGTTGGGAGATGGGTTGCGCCCGGGGTGTCTCGCGGACGCTTCCGACGAGGCCCAGTTTGCTGAGTTGAAGACGCTCGGCGAGCTTACAAAAGTAGCGTGGGAACACGATGTGCAGGTGATGATCGAAGGTCCGGGGCACATTCCAATGGACCAGATCAAGCTGCAGGTCGACAAGGAACTGGAGATGTGCCACGAGGCGCCATTCTACACGCTTGGGCCGTTGGTGACGGATTTTGCCCCTGGCTATGATCACATTACATCGGCGATTGGCGCAGCGATGATCGGCTGGTACGGAGCGTCGATGCTTTGCTATGTCACCCCCAAGGAGCACCTGGGCCTGCCGAATAAGGAGGATGTGAAGCAGGGTATCATCGCCTACAAGATCGCCGCGCACGCCGCCGACATCGCACGGCATCGTCCGGGTGCCCGGGCCCGGGATGACGAGCTCTCGCGGGCGCGGTACCGATTCGATTGGAAGCGGCAGTTCGAGCTGGCGTTGGACCCGGAGACTGCGCGGGCCTATCATGACGAGACGCTGCCGGAAGAGGGATTCAAGGACGCTCATTTCTGCTCGATGTGCGGGCCGAAGTTCTGCTCGATGAACATCTCCTCCAAGGTAGAGGAGTTCACCGAAGAACAGGCACAACAGGTGCTGCTGCAGGTTAAGGGATAAAGATCGCAGGAATAGAATCGGCCGCCTCGGGACGCGCGACGACGGTGTCCAGGGCTTCTCTCACGCGCTTATGGACGTGGCGCACGCTTCAGCTGCAGCGGCGAACGTCCGCTCGCCGTTTGTTTCGCAAGCCGGAGGCTTCGATCACATGAGTCATAACCAACTCAGCCGCCGCATGGTCCTGAAAAGCCTTTTGAGCGGCCCACCGCTGATGTCTGCTCAGATTGGGTCCACAGAGGTCTGGGATGTTCACTGCCATCTCACCTCCGTGGCAGGGGAGACGCCGGAAGCGCGCATGACCGAGCTGGTCAGGTTCATGGACCGGTTGGGAATTCACCGCGTGATGTTGTCCCTGGGCTTCCCTCTCTTGGAGAATCCTCCGCCGCGGCAATTGCGCGAGGAAAACGATCAAGTGCTGCGGGCGTTGCGCCGCTGGCCCAAGCGCACACTCGGCTTTGTATACTTGAACCCGAATCATGTCGACTTCAGCCTCGAGGAGTTCAATCGTTGTGTTCGCGACGGCCCCATGGTTGGCGTCAAGCTTTGGGTCGCCAAGCGCTGTAATGCCCCGGAGCTCGATCCGATCGTCGAGCGTGCGGTCTCTTTCCAGGCTCCGATTCTCCAGCACACATGGCTCAAGGTCAACGGCAACGGTCCTGGTGAATCGACTCCTTTCGACATCGTCGAGCTCGCCAGGCGCCACCCGCGGGCTATGCTCATTTGTGGACACACCGGAGGCGACTGGGAGCGAGGGATCCGCGTGGTTCGTGCCAGCAAGAACGTGTGGGTTGAAATCGCCGGCTCCGATCCGACCTCGGGATTGGTGGAAATGGCTGTCCGGGAACTCGGCGCCGAACGGGTGATCTATGGATCGGACGCCGGCGGCCGAAGCTTTGCCTCGCAACTTGGAAAAGTGATGGGCGCCGAATTAGAGACAAGGGCGAGGAACCTCATTCTTGGCGGGAACCTGCGCCAGATGCTTGCGCCAATGCTGCGGGCCAAGGGCTTGGCGTGATCATCGACACGAACGTGAGCCTCTCGCGCTGGCCTTTTCGCCGGTTGCCCGCAGACGAGCCCGCTGCTCTGGTGGCGGGATTGCGGAAGCGCAACGTTCGCGGGGCTTGGACCGGCAGTTTCGACGGCATCTTCCATGAAGACATCGCGGGCGTGAACGCGCGCCTCGCCAGGGACTGCCGCACGTATGGAAAAGGTATTCTGATGCCGTTCGGGTCCATCAATCCCAAGCTTCCGGACTGGCAGGAAGATCTGCGGCGATGCCAGGAAGAACACAAGATGCCCGGGATTCGTCTGCATCCGAACTACCATGGCTATGACCTGAGGGACCCGATCTTCGCTGAGCTGCTGCGCATTGCAGCCGACCGCAAGCTGGTGGTTCAACTCGCCGCGCGCATGGAAGACGACCGGACGCAGCACCCTCTCATGCGCGTGCCGCCAGTCGATCTGAGTCCGCTGGCCGAGTTGGTCCGAGGGGTGCCGCAAGCGCGGCTGGTCGTTCTGAATTCGGGTCCGTTGCGAGGGCTTGCGCCGGAGCACCGCGTTTACTCCGATCTCTCCATGATTGAGGGGGCCGGAGGCGTAGCCCGCCTGGTGCAGCAGATCTCAGCCAGCCGGGTCCTGTTCGGATCGAACTATCCGTTGTTCTACTTCGAGTCCGCTCTCCTAAAGGTGAAGGAGTCCGGTTTGACTGGAGAGCAGAGTGCGGCAGTATTGGCGGAAAACGCACGGCGACTCCTCTCGCGGTGACTCATCGAGCTTAGCGCAACAGTTCCGCCAGAAACGCTTCATTGGTCTGACCCGAATACCGGTAAATGAATCCTGCGCCAAGCGGAACGACTTGTCCCACCCAGTTGACCGGATCAGTTCGGAGCACCAAACGCGGACCGATGGCACGAACCAGGTCCTCGATATCCCAATGAAGCAGGAACCCGGGAATCATCGCGTCAAACAGGTTCGTATTTATGGGACCTTCCATCGCGGCACTCAGACTGTGAGGAGTGCGGTCAAGCCAGATTTTTCCGATCCTCTTATCCATCGCGGCGGCCAGCAGAAGCCAGAATCCCTTCACATCGCGGGCTGCGGCGCGGATCTGAGAAGCATCCACCTCCTCGCGGCTCGCGAGAAAATCAAGGCCGCGCAAGATATCGCGTGCGCGCATGGCGGCCAGATTACGACCAATCGAGTTCGCGCGGCTGTTGGCCAGCCAGTTGCCAAGATAGGGGCGGTTGTCGCGCGCGGATGGCGAGTCGCGTGGATCGAATTCAAACGCGACGATTCCTTTACCAGCCGCGCCTTCCGCCAACTCTGCGCTGACGTTATCTTTCAACACCAGCAGCGCAGATTTTCGCCCGGGTGACTGTGGGAGGTACAACACACCGCCAATTTGTACACCCGGCTCGGCCTCGAGGCGGATGCCCATACGCCGCACCTTGGCGTCGCCCTTTTCATCTGACACGGACGCCGCCGGTGGGCGGCCATCGGACGGAATTCCCAGGCGGCGAAGTTCTGAGAGCAGTTCCGGAATGCCCTGTCTCTGCTTCCCGGCGCGAAACTCCTCGAGAATAACCTGGAAGAGCTTGCGGCTACCGGGTTCGTTCTCAACCTGGCCGGACTGAGTGACCTGCAACTGGTGATCCGGATAAAGCGGTATGTCCTGTTCGCGAGCGTCGCCTTTTCCATCTTTGAGCCAGCGGATCATCCATTCATAGATGGCTTCGCGCGTTTCGAGGGGCGTGCCGTGAGGCCCCGGTCCGACGAAGAAGCGCACATTGTCTTCCGCATCATGCAGGCGAAACCAGCCGCGAGCTTCTTCGTAGACCATCCGGGCGCCGGCGGGAGTGAAGTAGTCGCCCTCAGTCGCCAGAATCAGCCACGGCTTCGGAGCCGTCATTTCAAGGAAATCCGCGTGGTCCAATCCAGCAGCGAGAAAACCGGGCAAGCTCATTTCGGAGTCGGGAAACGGACCTTTGAACAGCATCCGTAGAGAATTGATAAAGCAGGCGGGCGCGGCTGCCTGAATGCGCGGATCGAGCGCCGCGATGTAAGTGGTCAGGCATCCGCCGCCTGAACAACCCGCTGCGCCGGCGCGTGCGGGGTCTACGTCAGTCCGGTTGAGCAGGTAATCGAGACCACGCATAGCGTCCCAAATGAAGTAACGTGCCACGCTCTGGCCGATCAGCAGGCTCTGAGCTCCGGCTTGCAGATGCTCGTTGGCGCAACAACCCGCAATCCCCCGGCCGACGCGTCGATCGAATGCTTGTACCCTTTCGCCTAATCCGAGCGGATCATACGCCAGAGCCACGAAACCTTTAGCCGCCAGGTTGGCCGCGATCCTGTGGTTTTCGGTTTTGCCGAGTGTGGTGTGCCCTGCGGACATCAGCACCGCGGGATAACGGCCCGGCTGGTTCGGCCTGTAAAGGTTCGCCGTAACGAAGTAATTTGGGAGGCTTTCAAAGATTACCTTCTCGAGGGTGTAAGAGGCGTTCGCAAGCTGGCCAGTTACGCGCGCGTTCAGCGGCCCGCGGTAATCAGGCAACCCGCCAATCAGCTCCAGCAGTTTTGCGCGCACCGATTTCTTACGGAGATCGGCATCTGCAATGGTCCGGATTCGAGCAATCGTATTCTCCCGGCGCGCGAGTTGCTCTTGCGCGATCTGGTCCATCCATCGGAGGAGCGGGTCTTCGACTGCGTCTTGGGCAAAAGTGCACCCGACGCTGAGAATCGCTAGCGGTGTTTTGGCGAATCGCATCACCGGGCTACTAGTATCCGATGATATCAGCGCAGGCAATCCTGTAAAGACTCGCAACGAGGGGACGCGCGCAGAGCATCCGGCACTTCTCCATAGGTGCTCAGCCTGACAGACAAGATAGCCGCAACCTCTGGGATGTCGGTGTACCGGAGGATCCCGAGATAGTGCGGTCCGTGTCTGTGAGAAGACGGCGGCGAGCTCAAAATTACCCGCCGGACTTTCCCGTCCAGAAGCGCAGCATACATTCCGTTCACGCCCATCTCACCCTTACCGGCGATGGTGATGCTTGCCGGATCGACAGTCGGCAAGGAGCGAAGCAACTCCAGTGCGCGCAGAATCTCGTAAACCTGCATCGATTCGAGTGTCGTTCCGGCCACCATCGCCTGCCGCTTCATGTGATGAAGAGCGTCATCGTCGATGAAGCTGCGAAGGTTCTGCTCAAGCGCGCGGCTTCCCCGGTCCAGAGTTTCGATCAGCAGCACCGCCCGGTCCCCCCACTCGTTGCGTTCCAGAGGCTGCTCATTGCCCCAGACTGGAATGCCTTTCCGATGGTCGACCAGCAAGAGAGCCGGCAGCTTGGCGGCGGTTTCTGCGCCAGCCGGGAGAGAATAAACGCCTTTGACAGTAAGCCCCTCGAATGAAGTGAAGGTGACGCGCTGGGTCCGCCGGCCCTGCAACGAGGCCGGTTCACTCCACCGTGGTTGGAGTGGCGGCGGTTGTTCCGGGAAATACCGGAAGACCTCGGCCCGCAGCGTGGCCGTCAATTCCTTGATTCTTCGCTGCCGATCATGCGCGGTAAGCGCCTGCCGCGAGGGCGCGTGCGGCGGGATCAATTCCTCATCGATCCGTGTTAGCCGTTCGTCCACCGGCAGCCCGTGCCGATGACAAACCAACTGGTCGGCGGATGGGATGTCCAGCGGACCTTCACTAGTCACAGGCGTATCCCTGCTGAGAAATTCTTTGAGGAAGAACGAGTATACCGGCAGGCGGATTGCCTCTGAATCGGAGTGCCCCCCTGATGTGACTGCTGTCCCGAGAGCGCCGTCCGCGCTGTACAGGCGGTAGACCTCTCCCATCTTTCCGGCCATCTCGTTGAATGCACCCATCGGGAATCCACGATCGGCGTCAGCGTTCACCAGCAGCTGCCGCCGCGGCGCGATGAGAGCCCCAATCTCGGAGTAAAGCAAGCCATAGCTGTTCACCGGATACTGGCAGTCGCAGTGCGCGAAGGTCAACCGCTCCCTCACCCAGCCGATGGTCGATAGCGTTCCAGACACCGGCGCGGAGGCTTTGATTCGGTCGTCGATCGCGGCCAGGAAGAACGTCGTCATGCCGCCACCCGACCTGCCTGTCGCGCCAATGCGATTGCGGTCGAGATCGGGCCGTGCCGCCAAATAGTCCACAGCCCGTCGGGCATTCAGCAGCTCGACTGCGAGTGGAGAAAAGCCCCGGCTGTACCAATGAAACCACGCGTGGGCGTAAACCCCGTGATGCGTGAACTCGACCTCGCCCATCTCGATGTTGTCCATCACGAGCGCCGCGATTCCATTCGCGGCGAACCATGCTCCATGCCGCGCGTACAGACTCTTGCTTGCGTGGCCGCACTGATAAACGACGACGGGAAACGGCTGGCGGCCCGTTCGAGGCAGGTACAGGTTCGCGGTCAGAAATAGTTTGGGCGCCGTTTCGATAACAAGGTTCTCGATGGTATAACCCGGACGCTCCTCTCGATGGGTCATGGTTGCGCGTGGCGGCGTGGTGGGCCACCGCAAGTCGTGCCAAAGCATTTTCGTAAGAGCCGCTCTGGTCTTCTGCTTGCGCTGCTCCCACTGTTCCACCGTGGTGATCCCGCTAAAGAGCTGCTCCGAGCGCCGCCCGACTACTCGCTCAAAGTGAGCTTGCAGCGCTTCGAGTTCCCGGTTCGGAGCTGGAGCCCGCGCCGGAGTTTGAGCGGTGAACGGAGAGGAAGCCGCCAGTAGAAAGAAAGAGGCTACGTACAGAGTATGATATCTACCAAATCTCGTTTCTGATTCCGCCCTCGAAGCTTGCTCATCGCCAAGGCGTTGTTTTGTTCCGCACATCTGGCCGGTTACTACTCATACACCGTTTCCGCTCCCGCTCGCAACCTCTGGAGTCTCCGCGCCCTAACCGGTGTATGCCCAAGGATTCAATCCCCGCGGGCTTTGTCCGCAATGAGCTGAAGGAACCGGCTGTACCGAACCCGGAACTGCATCACGACCGCGTCATCGTGATTGACGGTCATCATCAGCATCCGCACCCAGTTTCCTTCGTCGCGGCCATAGATTGTCGTCATGCTGCGGCCGCGGTTCTCTTTGACGCGGATCACCGGCCGCCAGCCGTCTCGAAGGCGGGGCTCGAAACCGCGGGCGTCCCGGCCATCGACGTCCTCGATTACCGCCAACTTGAACGCGTGGACCCCCACGGGCCGTGCGGCGCCGGCGAGGAACGTCGCGACACCAAGGAATGGAATCCGAAGGCGGCGCTTGCCGAGATGATCTTCGAGATCAGCGACAGTGCGGTCGAAATCGGAATCGCCGGCGCTGAGCGTGCCGGCAAAAAGAACGACGGCGAGCAGGACCGGTTTCATTCTTCTTCCTCCTTCTTTCCCGATTTCTTCTGCTGCTTCTTAGTCTCGAAGTCCATGCGTGGAACTCCGAACCTGCCGCCAAGGTCGCGGAGCCTCGCCGGGTCGATGTTGCCATCGATGTTGACCAGGGTCAACTCATGGCTTTCCGCAGCCAGCACGACGACGCCCTGAATCTGGTTGCCGTCCGTTTTTAGGTAGACTCCGGTGTTCTCGCCGCCGGTGCGGGAACTCCGCACGTCGACGATCCGAGTCCAACCCCCACTCGTGACCTGCGACCGCAACTTTTCGAAGTCGGCCATCGAATATTCGCCTTCCTTGGCGAACCTGAACGTGCGGACGTAGATCCCCCTAATGTCCGCCAACAGTTTCTTGGCCTCACCTTCTTCGCCGTGGCTACTCAGGAACTTCTCGGCCAGCTTTAGCAGCACGCCATCCAGATTCACCTCTACGGTATCAACAGCCTTGGAGGCGAGATTCTTCAAGTCGAGCTGTTTCACCAAGTCCTGCGGCGCGGCGACCGAAACCAGCAACGCGCCCAACACGAAAAGACGCTTCATCATTGAATGCTCCTTTGATTGAGTTCTTCTATCGTTTGTTGAGCGACGGCAAGTTTTTCAGCGGTGATCTCGAGCGCCACCAGCAATTGTTGCTTGGCTTGTAGGCCACGGCGGTAATCCTGGTAGTGAGAAACGGAAAAGGTAACCAATAGCGACGCGGCCACGGCCAAGCCGGCCCAGCGCCAGACGGGCGACGCTCGGCGGGTCGGCAGACGGGTAGCCACACGATCGGCAAATCCAAGAGGAGCGTCTTTTCTAACCAGAACGGATCGTAATTCTTTTTCAAAGTCCATCATTGTATAACTCCTCGTTGCAACCGTTCCATCCGGCCACGCAACAGAGCCAGTGCCCGGTGCAGGCTACTTTTCACGGTTCCCAGCGGAATGTCCATCAATTCAGCAATTTCCATAGGCTCCAGTTCCTCCTGGTAGCGCAAAACCACGATCATTCGCGGCTTGTCCGGCAGCTCCGAGATCAGCCGTTGCAATAGCCCGGAAAGCAAAGGATCCCCGATCCTGGCGGCGACCGAAGGCTCGGGCGCGTGGTCCAAACCAACTCTAGGCCGGTACCGGGCGCGCCGCGACTGGTCAATACACCGGTGTCCGGTCACCTTTCGGAGCCACTGTACCAAGTGGCCAGGCGACTCGATGGCGTCGAGACACCGATACAGATGCAGGAACACTTCCTGGGCCAGCTCTTCGGCTGTATCCCGGTCGCGCAGGAAATGCCAGGCGATGCTGAACACCATGCTTTGATGCTGGCGAACAAGCTCGGCGAAAGCCCCCTGGTCGCCGCGGGCGGCGCTCCGCAGGAGCCGGTCGGCCGATTGGTTCGCCAGCCTCATCGTTGCTCATAGGATATCTACGCGCGGGGCTGGTTGGCGATGGCAGGAAAAGTTCAGGAAGCGAATGGGTTCAGGATGGGACCTGTAGGAAATCCGCGACATTTCTTGCATCGAGGAATTCGCTAAATTTTGCTTTCGCATCCTGGATTTGCCAAGTTGCCATAATCCCTCCTGCTGCTAGCTTAGTTATAAACACCAGTCACATTAAAATATCACTCCGGCTCGCGACCCTCGATCCATCGGCACCACCGGTAACGGATTCCGCCAGAACTGCCCTTCTGTGTGCGAGGCCGCTCGTCCGAACACGGTTAGTCCTCCCGGTAACACAGCGGCTTGAAGACCTTCCGGGTGGCGATCCTCCGGAAAGGCAAAGTATGGAATTGCGTCCACCGCGTCTGGAGGTGTGCCGATTGCAAACCGCGATCCGCTCCGATATACCGGCTCGGGCAGCATCAGCCGGGGATCGTCCAGATTCAGCGCGTAGAGAATCTGGTTGTAGTCATAGCGGGGTGTCTTGAAGGGTGCGCCGGAAAAAGCGGACGTGTAAGTCCCCATGATGTAGATGCGGCGCCCGCCGTCTCTGTCAAAGTGCGGGATATGCGCGGACCAGTAGAAAGTATACTTGTCGTGCGTGATGATCTTCTTCGTCCAGACCCAGGGACCGGTAGGCGTCGGCGCCTCCGCGTAATAGATGTCGCTTGGGATATTCTCGAGCATCGCGATCCAGCGCCTGCGGTACGGATTCCAATGCGCCGTGCACATGCGTAGCCGGACGGGTTGCCCGGTATCAAGGTCGAGCAGAGAGTACCCGGGATCGCGCGCAGCCATTCCTTTCCGCCAGTGGCAGTCCGGGTCGCAGGAGAAACTTTCATACTGCGCCGGATCCTGGATTGCCTGCCATTCCGCCGTCACTCGAACCAAAGGCATGGCGAAAGGCCAAACGAAGTAAAGGTAGTCACGGCCATTTTGAGTCACTCGAAACGGCCGGCCGGCCGGCTCATTGACCGGCTTCGCCGCGCCCCAACTCACCAGACGCTGGAAGATCTGCTTCTCATCGTTGAAGACAACTAAGCCGCTTTCCAGTCTTTCCGTGAGGCTCTTCATTCGACCGAAGTGCGCGATCAGACGCTCGCGGCCGCTGTCGTCTTTAAGAGTGGTCATGGCGTGGAGCCACACCATGCCCCTTTCTTCCAGCGGCACCATCTTTTTGGCAAATCCGGTAGCGTCCGTGAAGTACGTGAGGTTGATTCCCCGCTCCGGGTCAAGACCACCATCGCGCGGGAGCAGCGAGGTTGCCGTCGATGTGGCGAAATGGCCGAGAGGATAGCCGGGCCGGTTGGTGTCGCCGAAAACCCAGAACATCTTGCCGCGATAGCGAGCGAACATTACCGTATCGAGACCCATCACCTGTGCGTTCAACGCCGGTGCAGCGATTGGAGCCGGCAGGTGTGCCAAGAGGCTGTCGCGATAAATTCCTTGCCCCGTGACGCGGTAGAGCCGCTCGGCGATGTTAATCCGCTTGATTCGAATACTTGCGCGGCCACCAGGGACGACTTTCAAGCGGCGACCACGATAGCCGAATCCGTCTGCTTCATGCTCAAAACCGTGGCTTGAAACATGGAAGTACACTTCCTGGCCCATGAGTCCCGGTTCGTGGAATGCAACGATGCCTGCTGAGTCGGTGTAGTAACGTACATCGCTCGTGGTGCGCAGCTCGACCAACGGGACGCCTCTGCCCGTCTGATCATCCACGACCTGGATGACGAAATAGGGATTCGCCATTGCCAGCAAGGCCACTCCGGTAAGCATGCAGGTATTCTAGAAGATTCCTCCATGAGCATCACTCCGCGTTCCCAGGACTTCGCCGCCTGGTACCAGGATGTCGTTCTCCAGGGCGACATGGCCGAGCCCGCTGAAGTGGTCAAGGGATGCATGGTGATCAAGCCCAACGGGTACGCCGTCTGGGAGCTTCTGCAAGCCGAACTCGACCGTCGTTTCAAGGCGACCGGCCACAAGAACGTCTATTTCCCGCTGTTAATTCCCGAGAGTTTCCTGCGCCGCGAGGCCGAGCACATCGAAGGCTTTTCACCGGAGCTTGCGGTGGTCACGATCGCGGGCGGCAAGAGGCTCGAGGAGCCATACGTCATTCGCCCCACTTCAGAGACGATCATCGGTCACTTCTTTGCCCGATGGATTCAAAGTTATCGCGATCTTCCGGTTCTGGTAAACCAATGGGCGAACGTCGTGCGCTGGGAGCTGCGTACCCGCATGTTTCTTCGCACCACGGAATTTCTATGGCAGGAGGGTCACACGGCGCACGCCACTCAGAAAGAAGCTTACGAAGAAACCATACGGATATTGCATATCTATGGCGATGTTGCGGAGCAGGTGATGGCGATGCCGGTGATTCGCGGAAGGAAAACGCGAGCTGAGAAATTCGCCGGAGCCGATCGGTCCTTCTGTATCGAGTCGATAATGCAGAATGGTCTGGCATTACAGGCCGGTACTAGCCATGAGCTGGGACAGAACTTCGGCAAAGCGTTCAACGTCCAGTATCAGAGCAAGGATGGCAAGCTCGAATACGTATGGCAGACGAGTTGGGGTGTGAGCACGCGGCTGATCGGCGGGCTCATCATGACTCACTCTGACGACAAAGGGCTCGTGCTGCCACCAAAGCTTGCCCCAACCAAGGTGGTCGTCGTGCCGATCTATCGCAAGGACACAGACAAGGCCGCGGTTTTGGAAAACGGAGCGTCAATCGCGGCGGAATTGAATGGCGCCGGCGTGACTACGGAAGTGGATGCCCGCGAAGAGCACAGCCCCGGCCACAAGTTTTTTCATTGGGAGCGGCTGGGTGTTCCCGTGGTGATTGAAATTGGCCCGCGGGATGTCGCCGCGGGAACGGCCGTCTGCAAGCGGCGCGACATAGGAATCAAGGAGAATACGCCGCGGGCACAGGTGAAGGAGGTAGTAACGGGAATTCTCGATCGCATGCAGTCAGAGCTTCTCGCCGTAGCTCACGAGCGGCTGAAAGAGAATACCGTCGTGGCGCGCAGCCTAGCCGAGGTGAAAGACATTTTGAACGATGCCACTGCCGAAAAGGGCGGCGGAAAATTCGTAATGGCGCATATCAAAGACGATCCGGGTTGCGATGCCAAGCTGAAGGAGCTCCGGGCGAGCGTGCGATGTATCCCGCTCGTTGATGACTACGATGGCGCGGGCCGGTGCATCGTGACGGGCGAGGAAGTCGCGCAGCGATCGGTGATTGCGAAAGCGTATTGACAAATGGCTTAGCACATCGCTTCGGAGCGGTCATCGGCTTCCCGACGGCCTGCGTAGGGGAGAGATCGAAATGTCCTTGGTTGGCATTCGTCCCCTGGTAATGTTGATTGAACTTGTCCCCGTATTTAAAGAAATGGTCTCGCCCTTGATGCTCACGGCTATGGGCCACGACACGATGTCGGTCACGGTTACCGGTTGTGTCGTGTCGCGGCCGAAGATGTAAGCGGCACTCAGTTCGGCGACAGAACCCTGGAGATGGAGGCAGGGTATCGTTGAAAACGCCAACTGAGCAGCGAAACAACTTGCCAGACAAGTGAACGAGATCGACTCCGCGGGTCAGAGCACAATTCCATTCCCGGCTGGTTCGAATGCAGGCGGATTCTCATCGTCAAGGTTGTCCTAGACCAGACATACAAGGAGCGTGGCCCTTCGCCAACTGGGTCCCTGTGGTATAGGGTGGCTGAAACCCGTTCCCGAAGAATCGGCAGGCCCACGCGCATTTTCCAGCGTGATCGGGTCGCTCAGCTTCGTAGGCAGGGTCTTTCTTGGGCGAGATCGCAAGGACTGGGCGTCGGCGCCACAACGGCCCGCCGCGAGTGCCAAGAGCAGATAGCTTCCGATGCCGAACGGCAAACGAGCCAAAACTGTGCCCAAACTCTTTCCGGCGAGATGTCCGCCAACGGGAAGCGCAGACGACGCGATAGCTGAACACGGCAGTCAGTTCGGTGACCTAGCCTGCCTAGCCGACCAAGTCAGATTCCTTGCCTTCGGACCCTGCAATTGGGCACTACAAATGGAGTCGCCTCAAACTCGTCAGCGAGCGGTCGGCGTACCGAACCACCGCGATAGTCCAGCTATTTATATGCGGAGATCCGCATATAACCCGGGTCGCGATGATCGATCTGGATGGCGATCAGGATCTCGATGTGCTCACGACAGAGGAAACCCACAAACTGGGTGTGGCCTGGTACGAGAATCCTGCAAAGTAACGAAGTCAGATTGTGTCGCGCAAGCCTCTGGCTTCCACCACTCATGCAGCAGGAGTCGGCGGTGGAAGCTTCAGCAGGCTTGCGATTTCGACCGCGGTGACTCTCGGATTCCGCAGTGTCCACTCGACCGAAAAGTCCTGTTCCCGACCGTTGGGAAACCGTGTGCGAATGTAGTGGTTAGTGTAGTCTCCGCCCCAGTTGCTGACGACTTCGTCGATCAAGTCAAACCGAAATCCGGTGGTATCCACTCCCATCGACTGCAGCAACTCGGTAAGCTTTGGGATAGGATTCTCTAGGTCGCGCACGGATCCTTTGTTCGACCGGATAGGCGGCAGCCGATCCAATTCCGGCTCCGCTGATGCCGGGGAAGACTGCGGCACAGAAGGCGCGCTCAAAGGAACCACTGTGATCGTGTATTGACGCGTTCCCGTCGCCGTGGCGGGAAGATGACTCGTCGTCTCCTGGACATTGACCTGAATCTGCCTGGATTGCCCGCTCAGGCGGCCGAGCGAGTTCGCGATCGCATCGTAGAGCTGCTGCTCGAAACCTACAGAATAAGAGGAAGTTGACGGCATCGGAGACGGATTCAGCAGGGATTCACCTGCAGAGCGTGAGTTGTGGATGGAAGAAAACATCTAACCACGTTCAAGCAAGCGGATTGCCAAACGATAGGTGTTTTACTGAGGAGACACTCCGTCCCACCCGCCCTCGATGGTGAACAGCAGATCGATTGGCGTCTCTATCGGGAAGGTAGAAACCCAGCAGGAGTCCGAACAGGTGCTCAAAGCCGGCTATCATGACTTCCAGGGTCTTTCCTGCCGCGGTTGATCGTGCTGTCCGCCCACACCGTGACACTGGATCAGGTCAATGTGATTCGGCTCAGCCTCGAGCAAATAGACCGATACCCCCGCGTGTGGGTACGTTACTCTTACAAGAGCCAAAAGATCCGTCGTCAGTTGGTTCCCCAATGGGCCTAACGACGGTTGATCCTGATTGCTGAGCTTGTGTGGTGCCACATAGCCATTTGGTATGCGAATTGCACTAGCCTTAGCCATGCTGCTCATCTTTCACGCGCGTCAGATTCCCATTTCCAGCGACGGTTCCGCTCCCCATGACGTCTCCATTTGACTCGGTTGGCGTCTTGTTGTTTGGCCTAGTTCTAGTAGTACTCGGATTTGCGGCTTGGAAGTGGCACCTGAAGGCAATCACGCGGCTCCGCAACGATACGGGACAGGCAATCGAAGCACGGACGCGGGAGCTTGCCGACGCAACGCTTCGTGCGGATGAGGCAAGCCGCATAAAGAGTGAGTTCCTGGCCAAAATCAGCTCTGAGATCAGAACACAACTTACCAGCGCCCTTGGTACGCTGGACTTGGTGCTAACGACCGAGTTGACTCCTGAGCAACGTGAATACCTGGAGCTATCGAGGAGGTCAGAGGAATCACTCCTCACGCTGCTCGACGACATGCTCGAGTTTTCCCGGATGGAAACCGGCAGGGTCGAGATCGAACACGTTGCGTTCCGCTTGCGAGAGTGCATTACAAGCGTCGCGGCATCCTCTGAGATTGCCGTGGCCACGCAAGTCGCGCCGGAAGTGCCGGATCAGATGGTGGGCGACCCTTACCGGCTTCGGCACGTCATTCTGAAAGTCATCAACGACCTCGTTAAGTCGTTTCCCCAGGATCATTTTCTGATTGCGGTGCAGTTCGATCCAAACACGGGACAAACTAGGGAGGCGGGGAACCGCTGGCGAATGCTGCTATTCAGCATCCAACATCGCACGGCGCGGCTTCCTTGGAAAGCCCATGAGGCGTTCGCCAAGACGACGCAGCAGATTGGCGGATCCACGACTCGCACGTATGGCGGTGGAGCACTCGGCCTTGATGTCTGCAACCGATTGGTGAAGCTGATGGGAGGCACTGTGTGGATTGACTCAGAGGACGAAGGCAAGAATCGCTTCTATTTCACGATAGAAGTTGAAGTGCCCCAATCAACCGTCGAAGAGTTACCTAGCGCTGCGCGGAAGGATAACTCCCCGGTGCAGAGCCCTCCCCGCCGCGAAGGGGCTCGCGTGCTCGTTGTCGACGATAACTCCGTCAACCGAGTGGTTGTTACCCGGATGCTAGAGAAGCGAGGTTTCGTAGTCTTGACTGCGAGCAATGGCCCCGAAGCTCTCAGGGTACTAGAGTCGGAGTCCGTCGACATTGTCTTGATGGATGTGCTTATGCCGGGAATGGACGGCTACGAAACGACGCGCCGCATCCGAGCGGGAGAGGCGCCTAGCGGCAGCCACATCCCGATCCTAGCGGTAACAGCGAACGCACTTCCGGAAGATCGGCAAGAGTGTCTACGCGCCGGAATGGATGACTACATAAGCAAGCCGATCCAAAGCAAGCAACTGTTTCAGATCGTCGACGATCTCCTTGCCCGCCCCCCCGCCTCATCAGTACACGCAAGGTACGCCCCTGCAGCCGAATCCAGCGACCAGAAGGAACTCCTCCACTAAATAGGCGAACCGTCCATGCCGGCTGGCTGCCCGCTACTCCCCTTGAACTATCCCTCCTTTGGGGTGTTCCGGGTGATGGGAACTCGATTTCCCCCCAATTTCCTCCAGGCCTTCTATTACCTCTGGATTCTCATGATTCCGTTGAGCGAAATGCATACCGAAAATCATGCGTTCAGGAACCGATCGGATAGTAGAGTGGCCCGGAGTCCGCGCTCTCCCTAAAGGGGGGTTTAGACTGCCGCGTCCATCATTCCGTTACTGGCTAGAACCTTGGTAACCCGGACACCATAGTTACCGTCGACCAATACTACCGAACCACGGGCGACGACCTGACCGTTCACGATTACATCTACAGGATCCCCCAAATCGGCTTCGAAATCGACAATCGTACCTGCGCCCCAGTTCATCACCTCCCTCAAAGGTATTTCTTTCGAGGCGAGCAGGACGGATACTGGGAGTTCAACGTCCATCAAGGCATCGAGGACTGGAGAATAAGCGGGCTGGGCCGGTTCGACCGCCGGAATGTTGTTTGCAAGCCACTCCGCTCCCTCGGCCGAAATCGCTACAAATAGCCCACTGCCGATGTCTTCATCCCTAACGAGCAGAAGATCCGAGACCGACTCCGGGTCTAGATTGACACTTTCAAGCGCCAAGCTCGCAACCTTGCTCCCCACGGTCTTGCTCAACAGCTTGGCGAATGCGGCGAAGAAGGCTCCGAGACGTTCCATCACAGCCCGGTTGGCGGTATCTGTCTCGTCAGTTCCCTCGAGTACCCCAACGAACAACTGAAGGTCAGGCAGACCGTCGAATGCCTGAAGATACCACTGGCGGTGATCCAGCTCCGCCGGCGACGCTGGCACAATGACCGGCAGACCCGCGCAGGTTGGGTTAGCCTGAGCAAAGGCATTGATCAATAATTGCGACAGCGCAGCTATATGTCGTGCTTCTGGTTGGCTCATGTTTTTGTTCTCCGAAGAAGACGGCGTCCCAGATCCGCTCGCAGTCGCAAGATCGCTTGGGCCTTGAGTTGATAGATGCGCTTCACGGGCAGACTCGTGATCGTAGCCATTTCTTGGGGTGTCATTCCTTCCTCGTAATAGAGTCCGAGGATGGTCTGCTCTTCCTTGGGGAGGCGCCCCAAGGCGTTCTCGAGCAGCCTCGCCATTTCTGCCCGCTCCACGACGTCCGATGGAACTTCCCCACCAGCGGCGGGTTCGAAGCTGCGGTCGCTGTCTTGGAGTACTTCTTCGAGGCTTACAATGCGGGTGACCGGCAAGGATGCCAATGTCTCCCGATATTGTTCAACCGAAACGCCCAACTCGGCAGCAACGTCTTCATCGGAGACCTGAAAGCTCTGGCGTCTCGCTTGCGCGGCAGCCATCGCCTCTTGAATGCGTTTCAGGTGCCCGCGCTGACGGCGTGCGAACCAGTCGTTTCCGCGAAGACTATCCAGCATCGCCCCGCGAATCCGATGCGCAGCGTACGTCTCGAGTTTTACGTCTCGAGTTGGTTCAAAATTATCGACAGCATGAATCAATCCTACCGTGCCGGCCGACACCAGATCTTCCAGCGCAACCTCGGCACTCAGAGAAGCAATCATCCGCCGGGCGATGGCATACACTACGGGCATGCAATGAAGGATCAATTCTTCGCGGTCCTCCGCACTGAGCTGGTTGTTGTCGGTTGTCTCTGTCGCCTGCAGAAATGCCACTCGCATGCTCCGCGTAGTCTGGCTATCCCGCAACGGGCTGCTCAATGTTTTTGAGCACCAACTGTAAGCTCGCGGGCTGGATCTGGCCCGAGCCGAGTGGACCTTCGCTAAAAAAGGAGAGCGGCTTACGCGTGCGCCATGGTTCCTGCAGCATCGGCCCAAAGGTACATGTCTCGTCGAGCATGGTGAACAGAAGACGTGAGGGTTGGAAAATTTCGTAGCGATCCACGGCACGCCGGAGCGCGGCGGGGTGCCAAGCCGCCGGCAACACCAAATGGCAATCGATCGCCACGCCGTTACTGAGCATATTGGCCAACTCCTGATCGTGATCGACCGAACCCGTCCCGATATTCTTTGTGTCAATCAACACCAAACAGTTGTCGAGCTTGATCTTAGCTAACGCTCCCGTCACCGCATGTGGAGATTGCAAGGTTCGGCACGGTATGTTTAAGAGCCGAGCGAAGTCTTCCGTCGCCTGCTCCGCTCCCGTCCTGCGGCTGTCCAAGGCCCAGATTTCCACGGAACGGCCGTGTTTGATCCCAAATTCCAACGCGATCTTGAGAATGGACGTGGTTTTGCCGGACGCCGCTGGACCAAGCAGCATGAGAGCTTTGCCCTGCGAACTGTCCCATCCTGCGGACGCATCCACTCGAACGCGCGAGCTGATGTGTTGTTCGAGCATTGCGGCTGTGATTTCTTCATGAGGCGCCAAATGGACGGCCACAGAATTTTCGAGCGCCAGCGCCCACTCCGAGGCCAGATCGGAATCAACGCCATGCTGCACGAGTTGGTTGCGCAAGGTCACAGATTTGCGCTTTGTGGACACGACGGATTCAGGATCCCAATAGTGACGAGACAGCATCGCCTGCAATGCAGCCATGTCCTCGCGGAGACGGCCGAACTCCTGGGCCCACCCCAGCTCCGTAGGCGCACCGGTAGTGGCAGGAAGCGGTGCTGGACTCTCCGGTCCCGAAGAGGCTTTCGCAACGGGCTGAGGCTTCCCGCCGATCACCCCGAACGTGACTTCGTAGCGTACGCTGTCTTCCTGCGCATCCAGACGTTTCGTCTGAATGAGAATCGCATCCTCACCCAGTTCCCGAGATGCTGCAGCCATCGCGTGGCGAATTTCCGCTACCCGGTAAGTCTTGATACGGGGGACCCCAGTCAGTGTGTCACGGGCCAAGGCCACAGTATTCCCCGAAACCTCCTGTGTGAGGCTGGTTGCCGCACTGGTACAAGAGGATGCGGACAGAGACTTCTCCGGAGCGGGTTGGATCGCAACGCTCTGCTGTGCGCCTGCCGATGCTCGTTTCTGGGACCGAAGCTTTAGACGGACCAACACGCTTCCTCCTCACAGGGCATATACTTTCATCGGATGATCCCGAGGCTTACTACACGGGTCGCGGGAGGGATATCTCCGTGGGAAAGGAAGAATACATTGCGTAAACTCGATTCGGCGATCTGCTGGAGGAAATAGCGGACCCCGGAGGAGACCAGCACTGCGACCGGTGTGGCCGGGGATCCCACTCGTTCCTGAATCCGGTTCATGAACTCGCGAATTGTATTGGGAGCCAACGCCAAGTGGCTAGTAACTTCCCCGTGCTGTACAGAAGAGGAAAGAGATTCGTCTAGAGCGGCATCGAGTAGGTAGGCCTTGAGATTCTCGTTCTGGTCGAGAAACGGCTCGACGACTGATCGGCGGATCGCCTGGCGGACATACTCGGTGATTAAAACGACGTTCTTTGTCGTGAGTGAGGCTTCGCCCGCAGCCTCAAGGATTGTCACAGCATCGCGTATGGAGACGCGCTCGCGCAGCAGGTTTTGGAAGACGCGATGGACTACAGAAAGCGATAGTAGCTTCGGAACGACCTCTTCGACAGTCTTAGGATGCTCGGCTGCGATGAGATCCAGCAGCTTTTTCATTTCTTGAAGCCCAAACAGTTCGTGGGCATGTGTTCGGACTACCTCCATCATGTGAGTACAAAGCACGCTCACGTGATCCACGACGGTGTAGCCCACGGCGCGGCCCTCGATCGAACGCGATGTCGGTGTCCAAATTGCCGGCATTCCGAAACTAGGTTCCTTGGTCTCCATGCCTTCCAAAAGCGGGAGGTCGGGTTCATTCGCGATGGCGAGATCATAGCCTTGCCTCAGTTCATACCGTGAGACCTCATGACCTTTGATCAAAATCGCGTATTCGCGATGACGAAGGCGGACGTTATCTACGAATCGTACGGGGGGCAGCAGGAAGCCAAGGCCCAAGGCAAGTTGTTTTCTGATTCCATTGATGCGCTTCAGTAGAGGGGCTTCGGGACCACCCTGGATCATCCCCACCAAACCGAGGCCCAGCGAGATTGAGATAGGATCGACGCGCAACAGTCCTTCCATGCTTTCCTTGACTTCCGTAGCGGAAGGAGGTGGTGCCGGTGCTTCAGATTCTCTTTGTTTGTTCGCTTCGATCCGCCAACCCACCGCGCCGACCACGCCGCCCACTACCAGAAAAGGCAGTTTGGGTAGGCCAGGGATGAGCGACAGCAGGAACAGCATCCCGGCCGCGAGCAGGAGCGGAGTACCGTTGCCGAAGATCTGGCGTTGGACATGCGTACCCAGTGGCTCATCCGAACCTCCTCGCGTGACGATCAGACCACCGGAGATTGAAACCATCAGTGCCGGAATGACCGTAACCAGGCCGTCTCCGATTGTCAGCACGGTGTACGTCTCAAGCGCCCGGCTCAGTGGCATGCCGTGTTGCAGAACACCAATCAAGAACCCGCCGACAATGTTGATGCTGGTAATAATAATGCTGGCAATCGCATCGCGCTGAGTGAACCGCGTGGCTCCGTCCATGGCGCCATAAAACTCGGACTCTGCCGACAATTGTTTCCGGCGAGTACGCGCTTCCTGCTCGTCAATAATGCCTGAACTTAGATCCGAATCGATGGCCATTTGCTTTCCCGGCAGCGAGTCCAACGTGAAGCGCGCCGTGACCTCCGAAATGCGAACCGCACCGTGGTTGATCACGACATACTGGATCGCGATCAACGTAAGGAAAATGATCGTCCCGATGACGAAATTTCCGCCGACCACGAAGCTACCAAAGGCCTCAATCATGGAGCCTGCCGCCGACGGGCCGATGTTGCCGTTCATCAGAATCAGGCGTGTGGCGGAGATGTTGAGTGAAAGCCGCAGCAGGGTCAGCAACAGCAGCGTCGTGGGAAAGACGCTGAACTCCACGGGTTTGATCACATAGATCGCCACCATCATCACGATCAGGGACGCAGTTATGTCGACTACTAGTAAGATGTCGAGCAACCACCCCGGAAGCGGAACGATCAACGCGATCAGGATCATGAGAACCGCCGCGGGAATCGCGAACTCCGTTAAGCGACGGGATCGCAGTAGTTCTAACATGGCGGTACCTCAGGTGATCTGTGCATTCTTGAAGATGACGGGTACCACTCGAGTCAGGCAATTTCAATGCCGAACGTTTTTGGCTTGATACACGGCCATCAACTTGAAGACGTGTGCCAAAACTTCGGCAACGGCACGATATAAGTGCTCAGGAATCTCATACCCAACTTCGGTGGCCGCGTACAGGCCTCTCGCCAAGGGTGGGTTCTCCACAACGGGCACGTAATGCTCGGTCGCGATTGCGCGGATGCGTACCGCCAAGTGGTTCTTTCCTTTGGCCACCACGATCGGAGCTCCGCCCTCGGCCGGATTGTACCGAAGTGCCACTGCGTAATGAGTGGGGTTGACCACGACGGCGGTAGCAGTTGGGACGTCTTTCAACATGCGACGCCGATGAAGGAAGCGCTGCATCCGCTTGATTCTGCCCCTCATCTCTGCACTGCCTTCCATTTCTTTGATCTCGTCCTTGACCTCCTGCTTGCTCATTCGCAAGCTCTTCATGTAACGATGGCGCTCGCGAGCGTAGTCGAGGAAGCCGACGACAATAAAGACGCCACTGGCCTTCCATAGCAACGCTTGAATCTGCCCCGCCATGAGAATCAATCCGCCCGACGCACTCATGTTGGGTAGGGACATATAAACCGTCAGGTTGTCGCGGAAAAGCCAAAATACTGTGTAGAGCAACAACGGGATTAATACCAGGCCCTGAAGGAACGCCAGTGTGTTCTCTCGAGTCATCCCCCGAATCCTTTCCCAGGGATTGAGTCTTGCCAGGTCGGGAGCCAGCTTTTTGCTACTCAGGCCGAATCGCGTGACGAAAATCTGGCTCGCCAGCGCCAGGGCAACGAGGCAAAGGCCTCCCACCGCCAGGGGAAGCACCGTTTCCAGTACGATTGCGCGGCTGATGTCGATCAACTGTTGGGGGTTCAGTTGGCCGGCAGTCGCACGCCGCAAGAGTTGCGCCAGGATCCGAGCGACGCGAATGCACCAGCCGCCAGCAAAAAGAGCGAAAAAAGTAGTCGCGACCGCAAATTGCAGTCCGCCGAGGAGGAGCCGCGATGTGACAAACTGACCCTTGTCGCGAGCTTTTTGTATTCGTCGCGGAGTAGCCTTCTCTGTTCTTTGGCTTTGAGCCGACACAGCTCAGTTCACAGCGCCATCGCCTGGCGAATCACATCCAAGCCGCGCGTTCCTAGTTCCGCGAAGATCGTGGGCAGGAATCGCAGGAGCCAGGCGATCAGCACCAGGGAGGCGATCATTTTCAATGGGAAAGCCAGTAGTGCGAGTTGTAGGTGTGTGGTCACGCGGCCGGCGAGCGCCAATGCCAAGTCGATCAACACGAGTGACGCGATCACCGGCAAAGCCAACCTGACGCCCGCCGAAAGCATGGCCTCGAATAAACCAAGGACCGCAGGGATCAGCGTCGGACCCAGGGTCCAGGTTCCCGCCGGGTGGGTCTCCAGACTTAGGGCGAATGCACGGATGATGTGGTGGTGTAACCCAGTTGCGAAAAGGAGGAGACCCCCGGCCAGTTGCCCGATGGATTCGAGAACCGTGGAATCGGCTTGACTGGTGGGATCGATGGTCGAGGCGTAGGAGTAACCGGCTTGGAGCCCCAATAGGTGAAAGCAGAAGGCGAAACACTCACTCGCCAACCGTACGACCAAGCCCAGGGCCACCCCTACGGCAGATTCTTTGAGAATCCCAAAGACGATCAATCCCAGTACAGCAGCATTCGGGTTTGGTAACGGCCAAAGCGGATACAGCGCAAACGTAATCGCTAAGATTACGAGAGCTTTCGCCATTCTGATAGGCCGCTCGGGTCCGGGAAACGGCACAAAATAGAGCGCTCCAGTGACGCGTGCTGCAACCAGAGCCATCCCCACCGCAAACGAGGTCAGATTGGGGAGATCAGTGCCCATACCGGCTCAAGTTTGCCAGCAAGTCAATGGTGTACGACATGCTGCGATGAACCAGCCACGGCAGCAGAATCAGGATCGATGCCAAGCTGACCAACAGCCTCGGGACCGTACCAAAAGCGGTGTCTTGAATTGACGTCAGGACCTGAATCAAGCTCATCAGAATACCGGCCACAAAACCGATCGCCAGCAGCGGCAATGCCATCCAAAAAGCTGCCATCAGGGCGTCTCGAAGCACTTCCACGACTTGGCCGGAAGTCATACTTGCATGAGTCCTTTCATGAGTGAGCCGATCAATAACGTCCATCCGTCAACAACAACGAACAGCAAAATCTTGAAGGGCGCGGAAATCATCACGGGCGGTAGCTGTACCATTCCCAGCGAAAGGCTCACTGACGCCACAACTAGATCGATGATCAGGAACGGTAGAAACAGCACAGCACCAATCTGGAAACCGGTTTTCATCTCCGAGAGTACATAGGCGGGTACCAGGACGCCCAATTTCAGATCTTTCGGAGTTGCCGGAGATGGTGACTTGCTGATCTCCAGCATCACTTGAATGTCTTTTTCGCGAGCGAACCGTAGCAGGAAGTTGCGAACGGGAACAGAGCCCTTGTCGATCGCTTCGTCTAGACCGATCTTGCCGCCTTCGTAGGGCTGCCATGCTTGTGTGTAGATGTCATTCATGACAGGCTGCATCACAATCAGGCTCAAGAACAGCGAGAGACCCAACAAAACCTGATTCGAAGGAACGGTCTGGGTTCCAAGTGCCTGGCGAAGGAAATGGAACACGATCGACAGCCGCAGAAATGGCGTCAGACAAGTGATCATCGCCGGCAAAAGCGTCAGCACCGTCAGCAGAATCACGATCTGCATGGCGGAGCTAAGATTCGTACCCGAGAGATTCAACGGAGCATTCGCGGACGTGACGCGTGACGCGAGACCCTCAGCGGAGACAGGCCCCGCGAACGTCATCAACAAAAAGACGCGCTTCATCGCGCCTGCTCCGGGCCGGGCGCCGGTGGGCTGACAGGAAGCTCGGCAATCAGTTGGCAGGATCCAGGGGAAGACGTTAGCAAAACGGTGCGTCCAGCAAAAGAAACGACGAATAGAGTATGCTGTGGAGTCAATGGGACGCGCTCAATGACCTTCACCACGCGATCCTGCCCGCCCACTGCAAGGTTCAGTCGCGCGAACCCACGGTTTCGCGCGAACCACAGCAGCGCTGCCAGCCCGCCCAGAACGAGGACTATTCCTGCGAATTGACGATAGAGCTCAGCCATGATGCTTGTGCGTTCCCAGCCGCGTTAGTCGTCCTGCAAATGTAGTTCTAGGAGCCGAAGGCCGAGCTTGTTGCCATTAGGAAAAACTTCCGCCGAAGCAAGTATCGTCGAGTTGACGCGCAGATCGAGAGGATCACTCAACGCTTTCCGAGTTCGCAAGACGGAGCCAACCTTCAGCGCGGAGAAGTCCCGTAGTCTTAATTGCAGTGTTCCCAATATCGCCTGCACCGGCACCTTCACTTCGAGTAAGTGCTTGACGGCCAAGTCGTCATATGGCTCTGGCGCCGATGAAGTGGAACCTCCGGGCGTGGGAGCCTCTCGACCTGCCATAAGCTGCTGACTCATGTGTGAGTATGCCTCTGATCACTGCTACGGCTGAGCGGTGGCGCTTGTACTCGGACCGGACGTAATCTTGCTTTGCAACACACTCTGCAAGTCGCTACGCATGCCAAGAATTGCTTCCAACTGGCTGAACTGTGCCAATTGTGTGACAAAGTTCATGCTGTCCATTGGATTCAATGGATCCTGATTTTTGATCTGCGAGACTAGCAGTTGTAGAAACACCTCTTTGCCTCCCAACGCGTCCTTGGCGCTGGATGTTGTAGATGACTGAAAATTGTGATCAGTGCCACTTACTTGTGCCGGTGACGAAACGGACGACGTCATAGTGTTGCCCTCCTCCACATAAAAGCTGTAACTATTTCTCTTGCAGTTCCCATGCCACAGATCGGCGATGACGCTGTGGGTTTCTTTGTCGTTGCTCCTGGCGCGTCTGGTTTTGCGACCACTCGTCTCTATACTGCTCGGAGCCAAAGCTCTCCGGTTGTGAAGATTGAACAGCATTACTCTGGGCAGTGGCCACTGAAGTGACACGAGCCTGAAGGCCTCGCTCATCCAGTCGGTTCAATAGCTCGGGTAGGCTGTCGCACAAGCGTGCCGCCAGAGCTGCATCATCTGAATGAACGGCAACACGCACCGCACCCATTTTCTGGTGAATGTCCAGTCGTACGAATTGGTCCGTTCCGCGAACGAGAACGCTGATCCTATTTAACATTGGCGCGGCCGGCGGCCGTGACGCAGTGACTTCGGCGCTCTGAGCAACGTTGGCGCGATGCGAGGTGCGTTCCAGACTTACGGCCGGACGTATCTGCGACGGGGGGGCCAGAGATGCGTGCGGAAGCACGATCGTATCTGGCGCACTTGGGCCCACCATAGTCGGCGCACTGGGCTCGGGAAGTGCGTTTTGATTCCAGCGCTCCGCAGTATGATTTGCGGACGTGATCGCTCTGCTGGGCTCGCTTTGTTCCCAATGTTCGAATGGTTCCCCGATCTCGTCGATGCTCATCGGCGTCAATCGGGGATGGGTTTGCTCCAAGGTATCAGCTACGTTACTGGGCAGCTCGCCATTTAGGGGGGGCGCGCTCCCCAGCTCGAAGGGAAACTCCTCCGGCGTCCGCAACGAAAGTTGAAAGACAAGCTCTCCGCCAGCGCTAACGTGGTTTTCTTCAATGTCGGCACGATCTGCGGCGGCGGTCGCCGGTAGCTGCGTGAAAGCACGCCTCCCTTGAATCTCCAGCCCTGCCGCCTCCGATGGCGAGGATGTGCGGAAACGGAGCGCCTTTGGATCGTTGGCATCGGCAGTAACTTGAACGGGAGGCGCATCCTCGCGCGCTGGGCTTTCTTCCAACTCAGCTCCGTCCGATTGAGTAGTATCTCTACTTTGCTTCGGTTCAACCACCAAGGATGGGGCCGGGCCTGCCGTCTTGTCAGAAACAACGGGCTCGGGCTGATCCGGAACTGGTCCATAGATTTGCTCGGCGAATCTGCGAGTAAGAGCGTTTGGGCGTGTAACCACCAGTGCAACGATATCCGCTAGCGATCTCCCCGTAAGGCTTTGATCAATCTCGATCGAAAGCAGGTCTGGCCGGCCAATGTTCGCACCCGGAGACGTACCGGTATCGGTGGATGGCCGATCGCCAAAACCAAGAGAACCGTCCTGTAGTTGTGCGGTCGTTAGCGCTGATGTGAAGGCTGATGTGAAGAAATGATTAGTGCGTGGCGATGTCACGGCTTGCTTGACTGCGGGCAGATGCGTAGCGGGCAAGTGAAGACTCTGCACAAAGTTGGCCATGGAACATTTCTCTATGCAAGTGTTTGGCCACAAAAACCGTAGTGTATCGGCACGTTCGAGTCAAGTTTCGGACACTTTTGTTGGCACAGGTCTAAATCCCGGCTTCCCGCCGCATGGCTTAGCGGGCGGTGCATTAATAAGGAAGCAAGGCCACCGGAAAAGATCCATTGAGCCGTGGTATGCGTCGTGCACTCGACGGTTCGAAAGATCATGGACAACCTGACTTCGGTGGCCGCCGCTGGCATGCGTTCGCGTATGCAGGCGCTTGAAATTCTGGCGAACAACCTGGCCAATGCCTCGAGCCGTGGCTACAAGTCTGACCGCGAGATCTTCACTCTGTATTCCGCGGCGGACGCATCGAAGCCGAAGATCGCGCCTGGACAGCAGCAACCATGGCTGCGTGACTCCTGGATTGATTTCACGCAGGGGACGTTGGAGCCAACCGGCAACCAGTTGGACTTGGCTTTGTCCGGACCCGGTTTCCTCAACACGCGAGGACCGTCCGGGAATCTTTATACTCGCAACGGCAGTCTGCACCTCTCTTCGAATGGAGATGTCCTCGGACCCGAAGGGCGGGCAGTCTTGGATCCGCAAAACAGGCCGATTCGCATAGATCCCACTCAACCTGTCACGATCACCTCGTCGGGTGAGGTCAAACAGCAGGGTGCGACCGTCGCACAGCTCGCCATCGTCGAATTTCCGAATCCATCCACTCTGGTCAAGGTTGGGCAGAGTTACTTTCGTCCCGCGGCAACGACGAAGCCTGCGGTTGCAGCTAAAGAAACGGAAGTGCGGCAAGGCGTCGTCGAGTCTTCAAATGCGGCCCCATCAGAGTCGGCTGTTCGACTCATTTCCGTACTACGGCAATTCGAGATGCTTCAAAAGGCGATCACGGTGGGTTCGGAAATGAACCGCCGCGCGATGGAAGAAGTCGCAAAGGTCAATCCGTAAGGAGGCAAAGCAATGATTCGAGCTCTATATAGCGCAGCGAGTGGCATGGGCGCTCAACAGACCAACCTCGACAATATCGCGCATAACCTCGCCAATGCCAATACCACAGGATTCAAGTCGCGGCGGGCACAGTTTCAGGATCTGATGTATCAGAACCTCGTACAGCCCGGCGCGGCTGCTGGTCAACAAACTGTGGTGCCAACGGGCCTGCAAGTTGGGCTCGGAACTCGAACGATATCGAACGAGATCCTCTTTACTCAGGGCAACTTTGTTTCAACCGGGAATCCACTGGATGTGGTTGTCGAAGGCAAGGGCTTCTTTCAGGTCCGCCTGCCTTCCGGAGAACTAGGTTACACCCGCGCAGGATCATTTCATTTGAACCGGGACGGCAACCTTGTCACGGGCGATGGAAACCTTCTGGAGCCGCAAATTGTCATTCCTCCAGACGCAAACTCCGTCACCATCGCGCGTGACGGTACCGTCAGCTTTCTTCAGCCGGGCCAAAGTGCCGCGCAGCAGGCCGGACAGTTCCAGTTGGCAAATTTCCCAAACCCTGCCGGGTTGAATAGTCTGGGCGGCAATCTCTTTCAACCCACTGATGCGTCTGGAGACGCAATCATCGGCAACCCGGGCGGCCAAGAAGGTTTGGGCACCTTGATGCAAGGGTACACAGAACAATCGAATGTCAGCGTTGTAGACGAGTTTGTCAACCTGATAATCGCGCAGCGCGCTTACGAAGCAAGCTCGAAGGTGGTTAAGGCTGCGGACGAGATGTATCAGAACGTGAACAATCTGACTCGATAAATGGTTCGCACAACTCTCAATCTGATCATGACATGCACCGTCGCGTTTGGTGCTGGTGCCAGCGTCTCTCTCACGTCCGAGGACATTCTACCAGCGATGTACCAAGCCCTGGGCGGCGCCAGCGCCGAAATCGAGATTGTTGAAATCAGTCGCTTCCCAGCTCCAGCGGGCAAGATTGAGTTCTCTCTGAATGATTTAACGCCACCAGCTTCGCCGAGTAGGCCCACACGCTGGCGGGGATTTGTGCGTCAAGAGGGCGATCGTCAGTTCTCCATTTGGGCCATCGTGCGCATTACAGCGGAATGCCAACGTGTGGTTGCGATGCAAAAGCTAGAGGTCGGTCAGCCGATCCTTGCCAACCACGTTCACTCGGAGACCTATCGAGGGTTCCCTTTCGCGAAAGGTGCGTTTGTCACGTTAGCGGACGTTGTCGGCCGTGCGCCGCTGCAGACGGTGCGCGCTGGCATGCCGGTGCGGCCTGACGCGACGGTCGAACCGATCACGATCACCGGCGGCGCCACCATTCTTGCAGAATTTCGCTCCCGTCGCTTGCGGATTACCGCGCCGGTGGTTGCGTTGGGTGCAGGTCGAGTGGGCGAAACAATATCCGTGCGAAATCCTACAAGTAAGAAAATCTTTGGAGCCCGCGTCGACGGACCGGGTCACGTTGTTGTGGAGATAGATCAATGAAAACAGGGTGGATGGCGGTGGCGCTGGCAGGATGTGCCATGAGTTTTGCTGGTGACAAGAGTACCGCTCAGGAGTCACCTTTGGATCGCTATGTTCGCGAAGCGACCGAGGCGGGCGCAAACTCGCGTGCGGAGTTTCCCGGCTCCCTTTACAATCCGAATTCCGAGATCTCAGACATGGCGCGCGACTTGCGCTCGCGGTCTGTGAATGACCTGGTGATCATCAAGGTGGTCGAAAAGGCCTCCGCGGTTTCCAGCGGCGATTTGAAGTCCAGTCGGCAGACCTCGCTCAAAGCGGGTGTCGACGCAGTGGGAGGTATCACGCGGGCCACTGGTCCTCTAGCGAACCTCGCGGGATTGAATAGTAGTTCGGCGATCGATGGCGCTGCTTCAACGGGCCGTGAAACATCCATTTCAACGTCACTTGCCGCTCGTGTGACCCATGTCCTCCCGAACGGATATCTGGTAGTGGAGGGCGCGAAGGAAGTTCAGGTGAATTCCGAGCGCCAAATTGTCACCGTGCGAGGGGTCGTCCGCCCGAACGACTTGTCTGACAACACCATCCTTTCTGACCACTTGGCGCAGCTCGAAGTGCGGATCAATGGCAAAGGAGTGGTTGGCGATGCGATTCGGCGGCCCTTTATTCTGTATCGTTTGCTGATGGGGATCTTACCTCTCTAAATATATGTATCGCGGGATTGGAACAGTCTTGAGTTTTCTGTTGGTGGTTTCGGCTGAGCCCGCCCAAGCGACCCGGCTCAAAGATCTGGCCAGCATTGAGGGCATTCGGCAGAATCAATTGGTTGGATACGGACTTGTGGTAGGGCTCAATGGAACGGGCGATCGCCGGCAGACAGTCTTTTCAGCGCAGAGCCTCACGAACATGTTGCAGCGGATGGGCGTGACCGCGTCTCCCACAGCAATTCAGGCGAAGAACACGGCGGCTGTAATGGTTACCGCGACTCTGCCGCCCTTTTCCCGGCCGGGTATGACCGTGGATGTGACCGTATCGACGATTGGCGATAGCACCAATCTACAAGGCGGGATTCTCATCGTGAGTCCATTACGCGGTTTGGACGGCCAGGTCTATGCGAGCGCGCAAGGCTCAGTGGTCACCGGTGGATTTGCCGCCTCGGCAGCCGGATCGTCCCGAACCTTGAACCACCCAACGGCCGGACGCATCCCAAGTGGAGCGATTATCGAACGCCCGGCACCTTCTGTCATCCCAGAAAGAAGCCTTCGCTGGCTCTTGCACCGCGCGGATTTCACCACGGCCGAACGGATCGCCTCGGAAATTAATCAAGCATTCGCCAAGGACGAAGCGGCACTTGCGATCGCAGAGAGCAGTGGCACAGTGCAGGTGAAGATCCCGGAACGCTACCAAGGGCGTACGAGCACGTTCATTGCGGGCCTTGAAATTCTCAAGGTGAACGCTGACCGTGCCGCTCGAGTGGTGATCAACGAACGCACAGGCACCATTGTGATTGGCGGAGATGTGACAATCGCACCGACCTCCATCCTGCATGGCGCCCTAAGCGTTGAAGTGCAAACTGAGTTTCAGGTATCGCAACCGCGTCCGTTCTCGCGTGGAACCACCGAAGTGGTTCCGCAAGTAAATCTGAATGTGGGCGAGGAAAAAGCGAAGAGCATTCAACTTCCCAGCGGCGCCACGGTTGAAGAGTTGGTCCGCGCACTGACTGCGATCGGCGCGACACCGCGGGACATCATCGCCATTCTTCAAGGGCTAAAGGCTTCTGGAGCCTTGGATGCGGATCTGGAGGTTCTCTAAATGGAGGCGCTTTGTCCTTTAGGCATAGTTGTTGGTTCGAGTGACTGCGGAGCCATATCACTCGCGCCGAAAAAGCCCACAAATGAGCAGATCCAATCAGCCGCTCAGCAGTTTGAAGGGTTACTGCTCCAGCAGTTGCTCAAATCAGCAGCAAGCGATGGAGGCGGTTGGCTTGGAACGGGCGAGGAGGATACGGCCGGTTTGCAGGCAATGGACTTAGCGCAGGAACAGTTCGCGATGGCGCTTTCTGTACGAGGCGGTTTGGGCTTGGCGCAGATGGTGATCCCGCAATTGATCGCGGATACAGAGTCAGTCACGGAAGCCAAATAAGGAAGGACCTCTATGGGAACATTTCAGGCAGCACTTTCGGCATTGAAAGCGTCTTCGACCGCTATTGACGCGGTTGGAAATAATCTTGCCAATATCAACACCACGGGATTCAAACGGTCGGATGTGTCATTTCAGGATCTGATCAACGGCGTTGGCGGAAGTCCGACGCAGCAGACGGGCGCCGGTGTCCGTCTTCCGATGGTCAACCGCCAGTTTTCCCAGGGCATTGTTTCCAACACTAACGGTTCGCTCGATGCAGCGATTCAAGGCAATGGCTTGTTCGTCATCAGACCCGGATCGTTGCCCAGCACCTCTCAGAGTGCGTTGGAATACACCCGTGATGGCCGATTTCACGTTTCTTCGTCGGGTCTGTTGGTAACAGCAAACGGCGCCAGAGTTCAGGGATGGAATGTAGATCCCACCACCGGCAGAATCGATTCGACCACAGCGATCACCGACATCACCATTCCGGTTGGAACCGTCATCGCTCCAGTTCCGACGACCAGTCTCGACATCTCCGCCAATTTCGATGCGGCGGCGCCCGCAGGGACTTCGCTTTCGATTCCCATTCAAGTGTTTGATGCCCTCGGGGGCGGTCATCAGTTTACACTGAGGGCCACGAAATCATCGACCGCAAACCAGTGGGATCTGTCGTTGAGCACCACAGATCCGACGGTCCAGGACGGCGACGACCTTTCCTCCAAGCTGTCGGTTGACTCTCTTTCATTTGTGAACGGGGTTTTGGATCCTGCTACCGCGGCTGAGATCACGATTTCCGGTATCCAATTCACTGGCGCAAGCGGCATCCCCGATCTGAACGATGTCACCTGGAACGTGTGGAGGGTGCCACCCACTGGAACGCCGCCGGCAGGCGGCGTGTCGGGATTGACACAGTTCAGCCAAGCATCGGCCATTTCCTCACTGAGTCAGAATGGCAGCCCTGCCGGTACGCTATCTGATGTTCGCGTCGGGACTAACGGCGGCTTGATCGCGACTTTCACCAACGGGCTGCAACGCCAGATTGCACAGATCGCGCTGGCAGTAGTTCAGAATCCGGATTCTCTAGTAGACGTCGGTGGAAACGCTTATCGCCCCACGGTGGAAACGAGCATCCTGCCTCCTTCCGAACCGGGCAGAGGGGCGGGCGGCACGATCGTGGGTCAAGCCCTGGAGACATCCAATGTGGACATTGCTCGAGAGTTCACAAATCTCATCACCTACCAGCGTAGCTACCAGGCCAATTCGCGGGTTATCATGACCATTGATCAGCTCACAATGGAAACGCTCAATCTGAAGCAATAGATCTTAGGTGTCGCGGCTTGTCCAGATCATTCGCTGCACTCCAGTGTGACGCGTGGTAAGCCCCGGCCCCGGTTCGCTGGAGATTCACGCCTTCTGCGAGGAAGCAGGAGGGCGGTGGCCCGGCAGTATTGTGTACTCCGAAGAACCTGGACTTCTTGCAAGCACTGGCGGACGGAGTTCTCGTTGTTTACGACGAGGTCCGTCTCCGCACTTTCGAACCTCCAGATCGTTCGTTTGACGCGTTGAGAGCGCTTCGCCGCAGGTTATCATCGGGAAGTAGATGCGGAACGTAGTACCCCGCCCAGGCTCAGACTCCACGATGATTCCTCCCCCGAGTTGCTCGACGATTTCAAAAGCACTCCATAATCCCAGTCCCGTGCCCTTTCCCGCTTCCTTTGTCGTAAAAAAAGGCTCAAACATACGCGCTTTTGTCGATTCATCCATACCGGAACCGGTATCGGTTACAGTGAGGACGGCATGGTGTCCAGGCATGACTCCGGCCGCCGAGGCTGCTTCTTCTTGAAGGTTGTCGGCGCAGCAGGCAATCTGTAAGATGCCACCGCCCGGCATTGCGTCCCTCGCATTGGCAGCGAGGTTCATGATTACCTGTTCGATTAGTGTCGGGTCCGCCATAATGGAAGCAACTCTGGGATCGAGCTTGGTGATGAGTCGTACTTTTTCTCCCACCAGATGCCGCACGAGCATTTCCACATCGGCAACAATCGAATTGAGCTTCACTGCCTTTTGGTGGCCACCATGCCTCCTGGTGAAATCCAGGAGCTCCCGGGTCAACTTCGCAGCCCGGTCCCCGGCCAAACTAATCTGCCGCACATCGCGGGAAACTGGATCCGTTTCGGGGATCTTTTCCAGCAGGAGGTCCGAATAGCCGTTGATGACTGCCAACAGGTTATTGAAATCGTGAGCAATGCCGGCCGTCAGTCGACCAACCACCTCCATCTTCCCGGCTTCGACGAGCATAGTTTCTAGCTGCTTGCGCGCATTCCGACCCTCAGTCTCGGCCACAGCCCGGCGGACCACCAGCGCCAACATACAAAGACACGGTTTCAAGACGCAGTCGGTCGCTCCAGACTTTAACATCTCGACCGTCGATTCTTCATCAAACGCTGTAGATAGGAAAACAAACGGGACGTCGGGGCGCTTATCCTTGGTGGTTTTGAGCGCGGAAATTCCCTCAAACGCCGGATGCGGATAGTGTGACAGGACTATGCTGACATCCTCGTACACAAGAGCGGCGACAAGGTCGGCAGGAGTGTTCACCTGCTGGCAATGGCACGAGATGCCCTCAGAAGTGAGCGCAGCCTCGATCCGTTTCACTTCCTCTAGGCTGTCCTCGATGACGATTACCGAGAGCGGTGTCCTCACCCTTAACCCTCCCTAGAAGGGGGCTTGGCTTCTGGGCTCACACTGGTGCTCCAAGTCGCGCAAGTTTGCAGCACTATGTCGTGCATGGTCTTATTTGTGTTGGGAGCCATTGAGATCTCTCTCCAGCGAACCGCCCACCCGGCATTACCGGCGGAAGCAACGCGGATCTTGGTGTCGCTGGCCGCCGTTTGTCTTCTGACCAAATCTGCACATGACATCGTATGGAACCCTGCGGTTACTCTCTTTGAACTGTCGGTGGACGCCCCCCCCAAAAAAAAAGGGTGGGGTCTTCCCACCCTTGTTCTCATTGCAGGACGGATCTAAGAGACTCCTAGAACAGCCGGAGGACCGCTTGGTTCGCCTGCGACGCCAGACTCAATGCGGTAATGCTCAACTCCTGGCGTGTCTGCAGTGCCAGCATGTTTGCACCTTCCTGATTCATGTCAGCGTTGACCAAGTTGTCCGCGCCGGTCTGGAATATGTTACTGAGCTGAGACGTGAAGTCGATACGGGCCTGAATGAAGCTGCTATACGAACCCAGGGTCGTCGAGACACTCTGGAAGGCCGTGGTGGCACTGGCAGCATCGTCGCGAGCAGTAGCAATGCCGGCGTCGGTCGAGAAGTCGCCGGCAGCCGGAGTGTAAGTGGTGGCCGTTGTATCGGTCGCCGCAATCGTGATATTGCTAGTCGCATCTTCGTTGAAGGTGATGACGAGATCGTTACCCGCCACGCCGCTCAAGAGGTTCGTGCCCTTATAGTTGGCATCGTTTTGCGTGACGGAGGTCAACTGCGTGCGCAACTCGTTGTATTGGTCCTCCAGATTGGCGCGCGTGGTGGCGTCGCTCGTCGCCAGCGCTTGATCAGCGAGCGACTTCATCTGCTTCAGAATGCCCGTCGCGGTCTGCGCAGCGGTCAGCGATGTCTGAATTTTCTGAAGGCCTTCCCCCATGGCTGCTTTCAGGCCACTCAAAGCGTCCGCTTTGTTGTAACCTTGCTGTGCGGAGAAGAAGGCGGAAGCGTCATCCGCCGCTGAATTTACTCGCTTGCCAGTTGCCAGGCGGAGCTGAGTAGTTTGTACGTCCTGGCTGATGCCTTGCAGCGACAGCAGATTTGACCGCATGGCGCTGGTGAGTGTGATACTGTTCATGGTTCTTGGATTCTCCTTTGTGTCCGGTAGTTCTTACCGTTCGGAGTTGTTGGTTGTGGCTAACAACTCTCACCCGGTGTATCGCGCGCACCATTGGATTTTTCGAAAAATCTTTTTTCTTAGTACCTTAGCTGCTACCTGCCTGGGCAGAACTTCCCCAGTTTGGGACCTAGCCCCAACTAAGATTCCTCTATATAAAACGAGAGATCCGGCCGATGTACTTAGTAACGCCCAAAGCCAGGCCACAGGGCCGTTCTTATGAAGATTCAGCACCAGAATCCAAGCACCTCGACAGACCGAAGTGAACGGGCAGCCCAGCCGGAGCGTATCGGCTCAGGAAGCGGCATGAGTGGCTCCAAAAGCCGGCAGGTTGGCCTCGATCGAGTGGACGTTTCGCACCTGGCGGAAACGGCAGCTCGTTTTGTAGACAGCTCCCTGCAGAGCCGGCAGGAACGCGTAGCCACGTTGTCCAGCCACTTTCGATCCGGCGGCTACACCGTCAATTTGGCGAGTCTGAGCCAAGCAATTCTGGATCACGATATGGAGTCTGACCCTGCCTATGTCGGCTAGCAACGGTGAACGGCCCGTTCCAAGCGACTGGTTGACCGAAGCCGAGGCAAGTGTTCACCGTACTTCAGACCTGTTGGCATTTGCGGGCAACCTGGACAGATGTCACGCGGAATTGGAGGCGGCGGCCACGCACCTTCGCCAGGCGTCCGCGAAGGCTCAAGGCGCTGGTCTAGATGCAGACACGCGCTCTCGCCTTGGAGCACTGCGGAACGAACTGATGCTCTTGCAGTCGGCGGTTAAGTATGGCGCGGCGCTCCGAAGTGGCCTGGAGCAACTCGATACGGCAGTCATCGGGTATACGCCCGCCGGCCTGGAACGCACACTTTAGGCGATCCTGATGGTCACTCTCTTTGAAGGGCTACGTAGCGCCGCAAACGCCCTGGAGGCGATGGCGGAAGCTCTGGCTACTACTCAGATGAACATGACGAACGCCGGTGTGACAGGCTATGCACGACGTAACGTCCATCTGAGGGTAGACGGCTTTGATCCTACCAGGGGTTTACCGGGGGGAGTACGAGGATCCTCACTGAGTGCCCGATCGCAGTACGCCGAACAGGCTGTTTGGTCGCAGACCAGTCAGAAGGGATTCTTTGATAGCTTCACGCAGTCAGCCAACGGAGTGGATCACGTTCTCGGTCTCGACGATGTTACCGGTCGAACCGGAATTCGCGCAGCGCTTTCAGACCTGTTTCAGAGCTTCGCTAACCTCCGGCTCGGTTCTACAGATCCGGTGAATCAACAAAATGTGGTCGAGAAGGCCCAAGCCCTGGCGCTAACCACCTTTCAAACGGCAGATTTCTTGCAGCAGAGCTTGGCCACGGCTCAGTCGCGGATCCAGGCGACTGTGGATCAGGTGAACAGTCTTGTGAATGCAGCGCAGCAGTGGAATGCGCAGCTGAACGCAGGTGCGCAAGCCGACCCAATGGCCGAGGCGCAGGTCTATATCAATCTCGAGACTCTGTCGACGCTCGTACCAATCACGGTTCAGAAAGAGTCCAACGGTGGTCTAACCATTCTCTTGAATGGCCAGGAGGCCCTGCTGCAGGGCAGTCAACAGTTCCCGTTATCAATCTCATTTGCGACACCGGAATCATCGGCGAACTTCCCGAATGCACCAGCCCAATTGCGCATCCGGAATGCGGCAGGCGAGGATATTACGTCGTCGATCACGGCAGGCGAATTGGGAGGTCTGCTCGATTATTCGAATCGTTTTCTGCCCTCCTTATTGGGAGACTCCAATCAACAAGGCGATTTGAACCGGTTGGCACAAGGCATCGCGAATTCCGTGAACAGCGCACTTGGAGGCCCTCAGCCGATGTTTCAGTTCGATGGGAATCCTGTGAATCGCGCACGCAGCCTGCAACTAAGCTCCTCCTTCACCCGCGAAGACCTTGCTGCAGCAATCATGGCGAATCCCAGCGCTTTGGTGGACTTGGCGGGCATTGCCGGCGGAGTGAAGCCTACTGACCAAATAGATGGACAGTCCTATTCGGCCTTTCTCGTTTCTCTCTCTAGTCGCGCCGCGGCTTCGTTAAACACCGTCAGTGACGGGCTCAACCTTCAAAGTCGGCTCGTAGACCAAGCCCAAGCATTCCGGGAGACGGTTCAGGGAGCATCGGTTGAGCAATCGGCAGTTGAACTGTTGCAGTATCAACGGGCTTTCGAGGCAGCCGCCAAAGTGATCCGGATCATTGACGATCTCACCCTCACTACGATCAACATGGTGCGCTAGCCGCCGTAATTCTGTCTCAGCTTTGATCGGCAGTTCAAACTTTTGGCTCAACTTATCCACTAACTCATTGAAACAGAAGCCTGTTGCGATGATCTGGCCTGGTGTGCGGATTGCACCTTGCCAGGATGATGTTGGACGGACTCTCAGCCCGCGTCGAACGGTATATGGATCTCCTGAGTGCGCGCCAGAAGCTGGTGACGCGCAATATTGCCAATGCTGACACGCCTGGCTACAAGACGCAAGACATTGATTTTGAAGCCGAGTTACAACGAGCTGCTGCTACTTTGATGACGCCGGCGGTACAAGAAGCGCAAGGCTTGGTTACAAAGAACGACGGCAACAATGTCAGCTTGGACCGTGAAGCACGCATGTTGGCTGAGAACGATCTCCGGTTCAACATTGCCGCTCAGCTTTTGCGCGGCCAGATTCGCCACATTCGTACGGCGATCAATGAAGGGAAGATCTAGATGAGCCTGCTAAGAGCCCTTTCGGTATCTGCATCCGGCATGGAGGCGCAGCGTGCGCGCGCCGAGTTGCTGGCAGAGAACATCGCGAACGCCGAGACAACGCGCACCGCGGAAGGTGGACCCTATCGTCGAAAGGACGCTGTGTTCACATCCACAACCGTGACCTCGCCATTCTCCTCACAATTTCACTCTGCCCTGGAAGGCGTCGGAGTGCGTGTCGCGCAAGTGGTCGTCGACCAACGCGACCCGGAGCGGCGCTACCTCCCAGGACATCCCGACGCCGATAAAGATGGCTACGTAGCATTCCCTCGTTCGAGCCCAGCCGAGGATATGGTCGACCTGTTAAACGCTTCGCGCGGTTATCAGGCTAACGTGGCGGCCGTTAGTGCGGTCAAAGACATGATTCAGCGTTCCCTGGACCTGCTCCGCTAGTTCTCACTCCTATGTCGCCTATTTCCACTTCGCTACCTCCGATTCAGGGAATCCCACGGCGTGACCCACTTCCTTCACCCGGCAAGAGTGAGTCCACAGATACATTCCGGGCTCTGCTCGATCAGTCTGTTCGCACTGTCTCGCAAAACGAATCCGCAGCGAGCCTGGCGGTCGAACGATTCATGTCAGGGGAACAGGAAGACGTGCATAAGATGACGATGGCAGTGCAGCGCGCAGATCTCTCCTTCGAACTGTTCGTCCAGGTGCGCAATAAGGTCGTACAGGCATACCAAGAAGTCATGCGGATGCCTTAATCGGGCTGATTTTGGCGCTTTCGTAGATTGAAACATGGAACAACTCAAACGGATTTGGAGCACGTTATCTCTATCTCAGCAGCTCTCGATCGGCCTTGCTGCTGTGGGATTGGTTGCGGCACTCATGTGGTTGTCTTCTTGGCGACATGAGGCTAATTTCAAACCGCTCTTCCGAGGCTTGGCAAGTGCGGACGCCGCCGAAGCCGTACAAAAACTGAGGGAGTCCGGCGTCGAGTTCCGCCTTGCCGACAACGGAGCGACAATCCTCGTTTCCGAGCAGCAGCTAGCGGAAACGCGCCTTACCTTGGCCCGCGAAGGTCTGCCAAAGACGGGCCGGATGGGATTCGAGTTGTTCGACGCGCAGAACTTTGGTACCACCGACTTTGCCGAGCAGGTCAATTACCGGCGCGCCCTGGAAGGTGAATTGGAGCGCACGATCGCAACCATCGGCGAAGTAGAACGGGCGCGAGTTCACATCACATTTCACAAGGATTCCGTCTTCACCGAATCTCGCCAGCCGGCCAAGGCTGCCGTGTTGCTGAACCTCCGGCGTTCAGCCACACTTTCAGGTCAGAACGTTGCCGCTATCGCACATCTGGTCGCCAGTTCCGTGGAGGGTCTTTCGCCCAATCAGATCACGATATTGGATTCGAATGGTGAGTTATTGAACAAGCCGCGATCCCGAGCGGATGTGGCATCCGCGCCTGAAGGACAGCTCGAATATCGAGTGGCACTAGAACACGATTTGCAAAACAAGCTTGCGCAGACTCTGGATCCGATCCTGGGCTACGGCAAGTATCGAGCGGGTGTTTCCGTTGATGTTGACTTTTCCAACGTGCAGCAAAGCGAGGAGAAGTGGGATCCAACGAGTTCGGTCATGGTGTCTTCGCAACGGACCGAGGAGTCCAACGGTTCTCAGATCCCCAGCGGGATTCCTGGAACACAGTCCGCTCTTCCCGATGCCGCTCCGCGACCTGTGGGTGTTAACGGCGTAACTCGACGCACCGAAAGCACGAACTATCAAACCAGCCGTACGGTTCGGCACGTGGATCAGCAGAGAGGAATCGTTAAACGAGTGACTGTCGCCGTGTTACTCGATCAAGAAGCAAAGTGGCAAGGTCAAGGTACGGAGGCCAAACTCGTGCTGTCACCCCCGCCTGCGGAGAAAATCGACGTAATTCGGAAGGTAGTCACGAACGTGGCTGGAATCAACCTGGAACGTGGGGACCAACTCACGGTCGAGACTCTGCCATTTAGCAGCACGGTGCATCAGGATCCACCGGCAACGGCCGGACCAGGACCGGTGCAAAGCGCTCCCACTTCGTTGATAGATCGTCTAAAGGATCCTAAGATCCTTGGCGGCGCTGGGGCCGGTATGGCGGTCCTGCTCGGGTTGTTCGTTTGGATGGTTAAGAAGAAGAGCAGCAAGAAAGGATCTGTCGAAACAATTGGCGCGGTGGCCGCTGCAGATCAGCCCGGCCAACTGCCTGCGGGTCAATCCCCGATGGCGAACCTCACGGCCGAGGAACTGGCTCGCCTGGAGCAGAGCCTGCTCGAATCGCTGCGGCTGCAGCCAAGGACAATCTCGAAAAGTGATACTCTTGCCAAATATCTTCGGCAGGAGATTAAACAGAATCCCCGCGCGTCGGCACAAATGCTGCGCACCTGGCTGCTCGAAGAAGGGCAGAAATCCTGATGGTTTGCCGGCGTGTTCCTCAGGAAAGAGCAATCGCGGTTGTACCGTACGAATGGGCCGGGAGTCGTTCCATGGCGGCGCATTCCCCGACAACCGGCAGCCGGGCGCCGAGTCAGGCGGAAAGCAGCAAAGAAGATCTCCAGGAAAGCTACTGGCGGGGATACGCCGACGGTGAAGCCGTTGGGCGAGCCGCGCAAGCAGATGCGCTCACCGAGCAGTTTCGCGAGAGTATCGCCAAGCTTTCAACCGCGAGGGCTGCGCTGTTCAGGTCCGCTCAGAAGGATGTCCTTCAGCTTTCGGTCGCGATCGCTCAGAAGATTCTGCATCGCGAGATCCAGACGTCCCCGGATGTATTGGGAGGAATTATCTCTGTTGCGCTAGAGCGCATCGAGGCGCAGGACGTGCACTGTCTGCGGATTCATCCGTCCATGGTCCGGCGCATAGAAGACCAACTTGCGAAGTGGGCGGGCCGCAAAATCACAATCGTTGCAGACGCCGGTCTGGAGCTGGGTGGATGCCTTTTTGAGACGCACCATGGCAATGTGGATGCCGGCATCGAGTCGCAATTGGCGGAGATCGAGCGCGGCTTGGCGGACCATTTGGAGGCTCATCGATGAGTGCTTGCGGCGCTCTAAATTTGCCTGCACTTTTGGAGCGTTTATCACAGTTGGACGGCGTGCGCTTTACCGGCGAAGTCACAGAAGTGGCTGGCCTGCTGATCAAATCCAAGGGTCCCCACGCCGCCGTAGGGCAGGTGTGCGAGATAGAGACTCGAGACCGTAGGCGCATCCCTGCACAGGTGGTTGGATTCCGCGATGGTCAGGTCTTATCCATGCCTTTGGATGAGGTGGACGGGCTGGTTGCAGGTAACACGATCGTTGCCCGCCCCCACGCTTCTTCGGCGCGCGTTGGGCCGGAATTGCTGGGCCGTGTTCTCGATGGCTTCGGCAATCCGATCGATGGTCTTCCCGCGATCGAATCGTACCGAGAGTATCCCTTACAGACAGCGCCGCCCAATCCTCTGGAACGCCGCCACATCACTGAGCAATTGGTGACTGGAGTTCGCACGATCGACGCCCTGATCCCCATCGGCAAAGGCCAACGTGTGGGCATTTTTGGTGGCAGCGGTGTCGGAAAGAGTGTTCTTCTCGGAAGCCTGGCCAAACACAGCTCGGCCCAGGTTACTGTTGTCGGTCTAATCGGGGAACGAAACCGCGAGGTACGCGAGTTCATTGATCATGAACTTGGTCCGGAAGGCCTCAAGCGCTCCGTCGTGGTTGTTGCGACGTCGGATCGTCCCGCGCCCTTACGAGTTCGGGCGGCATTCACCGTTACGGCAATCGCAGAGTACTTTCGGGATCAAGGGCTGGATGTGCTGCTGATCGTCGATTCCGTGACGCGGTTGGCGATGGCACAGCGTGAGATTGGGCTTGCCTCTGGCGAGCCGCCCAGCCAGAAAGGCTACACTCCGTCGGTTTTCGCCACTCTGCCCAAAGTATTCGAGCGAGCGGGCAACTTTGCGAGAGGCTCCATTACCGGCCTCTACACCGTTTTGGTTGAAGGAGATGATTTCTACGAACCAATCGCGGATACGAGCCGCTCGATCCTGGACGGACATATCATTCTTTCCCGCAAGCTTGGAGCCATGGGACACTATCCCGCCATTGATGTACTGAACTCGATCAGTCGGGTGGCGTCCAAGCTGTCATCACCGGTGGACAAAGAGTCCTCTCAGCGACTGAGAGAAGCGTTGGCCTTGTACCAGAGTTCGGAGGATTTGATCAATCTGGGGGCGCATGTCGCCGGCTCCAATCCTAAGCTGGATACAGCGATTCGGACCATGCCCCGCATCCAAGAGTTTTTGCGGCAAGGCGCTGATAGGGCAGTCGACATTAGCGAAACAACGATGCACCTGGAGAATCTGGTTCTCCAGTTGAAGTTGGAAACGCTTCCCGAGCCGGCACGGAAGACGTAGCATCGTCCCGCGCAGCGTCCGGCAGGGAAAGGCTGCCGGATTGACTCAGAATCACTATATCCACACGACGGTTTTTGCCGCGGCCTTCCGCCGAGTCGTTACTCGCCACCGGGAAAGTAGCCGCATAACCGGCGACAGCCATTTTCTTTTCGGGTATGCCGAAGCGGACATGGAGGGCATCCAACATGGCGATTCCACGTGCTGTCGAGAGGTCCCAGTTACTGCGAAAACGCGTATTGTGGATTGGGATCGAGTCTGTGTGACCTTCGAGCCGAATCGGGTTGGACGTCTTGAGGATCGTGATTGCGATCTTCTCCAGCACGGGGTATGCATCGCCAGCCAGTTCGTCGCTCCCGGAAACGAAATAGGCCGCGTCGCGCAGACTGACCACGATGCCCCGCGCTTCCATATGAATGGATAGTTTCCCCTCAGCAATCTGTTTGGCGAGTTCGCGATCGAGGAATTCCTGTGAGGGTAGTAGTTCCGCAGATGGAGGAACCGGCCTGTACATCTCACTTCCTCCAGGTCCATTCCGCATGGCGTTTCCCACACCCGCCTCGTCTACGGTGCCGCCGAGAACCGCAGTCACCCTGGGGCGTTCTCCGTTGAACGCACGACGAACTGCTTCGCCTACTTTCTTTCGATCGGCCTGGGAGCTGGCAAACATCACGACAAAGAATGCGAACAGTAACGTGATGAAATCGGCATAAGAGATGATCCAACGCTCGTGACCTTCGCCCGTGCTGTGTGTCTTCCTACGCTTCATGAGGAAACGGTGTTGCTAGCGGTTTCGGACTCGACGCTCGTGGCCGCCTTGAAGACTCCTTCTGCCCTAGTGAGCGGTTCGAGCTTCCGCCGCAGCATTCTGGGATTCATGCCTTCGGTGATGCCAGCAACTCCTTCTGCCACTAGTTCAAGCAATTCGGTGCGGCGAATAGCGTGATTGCGAATCTTTGCGGCAGCGGGAAGAAACAATAGATTGGCCGCTCCCACTCCGTAGATCGTGGCCACGAAGGCGACCGCAATCCCATGGCCCACCTCTTCGATGTTCGCCAGGTTTTTCATCACCTGGATCAAACCCAATACAGCCCCAATGATCCCGATGGTTGGTGCGTATCCGCCGGCCATCTCATACACCTTCGCGATTTGGCTGGTCCGTGCCTCTTCGGCCTGGATGTCGAGCTCCAGCATCTCGCGTAGCTCGGCCGAGGTGAGACCGTCTACTGCCAGATCAATCGCTCTTTTCAGAAATGGATCGGGGATGCTTTCTGCATCCTCCTCCAGCGAGAGGATGCCTAGGCGGCGCGCCTTTGTGGCATAAGCAATGAGTTGCTCGAAGATGCCGGAGAGGTTATGCGGCGGCTCAAACAGTACCCACCGTGATGCGCGTGCCGCCGCGACTACCTGCTTGAAGGGCGTCCCGACCAGAACGGCGCCCATCGTCCCACCGAATACGATGATCGCAGCCGTAGCCTGGCTGACATCGGCAATGGAGCCTTGTTCCAGGAGCAGGCCTCCTACGATACCAGCGATGGCGCAGAGCGAGCCCAGAACCGTACCCTTATCCAACCGCGGTTTGTGCTGATCCGCAGGATGTGAAGAATCTGGCATACCGGCTCTCAGCCTACTTGCGACTGGAAAGAGGAACTAACTCGGCGGCACCGCGACACTCGATCGTTGTCAGGATCCTGCGCCGGAACTCCACTATGCGATCAACAATCTCTTCCACGCTTTCTTCGACCAATAGATGCTTGCCGTTTGTAAGCGTAATCATCGTATCTGGCACCATCTGCAGATGCTCGATCAGGTCACAGTTCAGGATGATCGGCGTGCTGTTGATGCGAGTGACTCGAATCACAAGTTCTACGCTCTGACCGTGGCCATCTCCAACGACGCCTCCTCGCCTTCTTCCTCGGATTGAGACGGCGTCCCCAGCCCCAGACCGTTTAGTTTCGCGGAGAATGTGGTGCGTTTCAGTTGTAGAAGAGCTGCTGCGTGCTTCTTGCAGCCGCCCGTGAGCCGAAGGGCTTCATTTAAGAGAGTCCGTTCAAACTGCGAGACAACCGCATTGTAGTCAATTCCATCATTGGGTATGGCGAGCAACTGGCCCGGCTGGAAACCATTGCCTAGCAAAGCTGGAAAATCTACCGTCCGAAGAAACGGATGATCGCCACTCACGGCGATTGCGCTCTCGATCGTATTCTCCAGCTCTCGTACGTTACCCGGCCAAGGCATGCTCTGAAGCAAATCAATGATGCTACGAGAGACCGCCTTCACTGGAATCTGCTCGTTCTTGCAGACCTTTTCGACGAAGTGACAAACCAACAGCGGGATGTCTTCCAAACGTTCCCGCAGCGGCGGAACATGAATCGGTGCAACGTGCAGACGATAGTAAAGGTCCTCACGGAACTTCCCTTGCTCTACGAGACGCTTCAAGTTTGCGTTGGTAGCAGCGATTACGCGAACATCAACCTTGACGGTCTCCGACGATCCCAGTCTCTGGATCTCACGCTCTTGGAGCACTCGCAGCAGCTTTGCCTGGAGTGGGAACGGCATGTCCCCCACTTCATCCAGGAACAGCGTCCCATTTTTTGCCTGTTCGAAGCGCCCGATCCGGCTTTGGAAGGCGCCTGTATAGGCGCCCTTGACGTGGCCAAACAGTTCAGCTTCAAGCAGTTCGTTCGGTATTGCGTTGCAGTTGATGGAAACCATCGGCTGAGAAGCGCGGGAACTGGCAGCGTGGATTGCCTTTGCCACCATTTCTTTGCCCGAACCCGTCTCGCCGCTAATCAGGACAGTGCATCGGCGCCGGCTTACAAGGCGAATCAATTCACAAACAACCCGCATGGAATTGCCGTTCCCTACCAGTTGTTGACGCCAAGGTTCAACGACGCGCCGATGTCGCTGCTGCGCCTCCTCTCGAGTCAGTCGTAGGGAACGGATGATCTCCGCGCGCTGCTCGAGACTGGTGCTATCCGTCACCAACGCATCAAACCCCAGGTTAACCAGGCGAAACGACTGCTCCGGAGCGACGTGCGGAACCCAGGCGACAATAGGCAAACCTGGCATAGCTTGACGAATTTGCGCTATCACGGCCCCGTCTGCGACTTCTGAAGAACCAATCCTGACCACAGCTACGCTTGGATCGGTGAGGGGAGGAATTCGGTTGGCGATCTCCGATGCGTCTGTGACTACTTGAATCTCAGTGCCCTCAACCGCTCCCCAGAAGGAATAGGCGGATTCTGCCTGTCCGACAATGACCATATATCCACTCTATCGGTGGTATAGTATAGAAACCGTAGTATGCCATCGATGTAGGATTTCTGAAGTAACGACTCCTCTTGCCATGCTTTCCTGAAACCGGCCAATCTCAACCAGCCTGGTTCTGCCGTTCAAGAGCGGGAAATATGTTCCAATTCTGGACACTCACTCGATGCAAGAGCATGCAGGGCATTGTTCTACAGATCGTAAAGAAGGCTCTGCGATCGAGTGGAACTGGCTGCTCAAGCCACTACATCGACAACTGATTGCTGCGGAATGCCAACGGATGCGGTTTGATTTTCCACAAAGCTAGCTGATCCATTTGCTAGGAGGCCAGCAGCGATCTCCTTGTTGAGACTGATCAAGGACTCGAGATCCTCGATCGAGCCGCCTGAGTAGAGCTTCATTGCAGTTCGATCGATGTGCCTGCCGAGCTGCAGCAGATTCTTGCGCAGAGACGGAGGCATGGGATGCTCAGGGTGGGCGACTTCCATCTGCAACAACGTCCACAAGCGCTGGTTAAATAACAGAGCCTCATGGAGTTGCTCTTTAAATTCCGGAGAATCTCGTTGATCCCACGCCTGCGCGCAACGGTTCAACTTCTGTGCTGCCCTCGACAGCACAGAGGCCTCCAATTCTCTCCCTTCGAGTTCCGTCCTGTGGACTTGGTCATACGAGCTAGATGGGTTCATTTTCTGATCCTGAATGGCGACTGTGTCGCCCCACGCTCAAATGTCTATTGCTCTTCGCCCATGCGAGACATTCCTTCTTGATTTCCTGGATGACTCCCTTCCAATCCCCCAGGGTGCGTTGCCGGAAGATGCGCATAGTGGGGTACCAGGGCGAATCGCTCCGGTTCAACAGCCACCGCCAATCGTTGCAAGTGGGGATTGCCATCCATACGGGACGGCCCAGCGCACCTGCTAGATGCGCGACGGACGTATCTACAGTGATCAAAAGATCCAGATGCTCCAGGCAAGCAGCAGTGACTGCGTAGCTTGTGAGAAACGGACCAAGGTCGATCGGAGGGGCAAAGTTCGCCATTTCCTCGAGACGTTCGCCACCCACTTGAAGCGAGAAGAAACGCACGCCGTCAACGCCCAATAGTTCTCGGAATAGCACCGGAGGTATGGACCGATTGCGGTCATTGTGATGGTTAGGATTGCCCGACCATACGAGACCAACCCCCAGAGCGTCTGTTCTCAAAAGCACGTCGGGTACTATGGTTCCGGCGGGGACTCGGAGGTAAGGCACATCCTTCGGAATGGTTTCGAAATCGGTTCCGCAAAGTCTGGGAAGGCTCAGCAACGGCGCGTGTACATCGAAGATATCGATCGATTCGTTACCGCAGAATACTGAATCCACTCCCGGCACGGACTCAAGCAAAGTGCGCAGGGAAGCCGGACATTGAACAACCACGCGAGCACTTCGATTCTTGAGGTCACGGGCGTACCGAATGAACTGGATGGTGTCGCC
>Ga0187893_10001116_pt1 | contig 67047 bp, 44 predicted proteins | sample MA1701074metaG_FD_139574 | JGI IMG/M metagenome (GOLD analysis project Ga0187893, IMG submission 139574) | White microbial mat communities from a basaltic lava cave in the Kipuka Kanohina Cave System on the Island of Hawaii, USA - MA170107-4 metaG ...
AATAGTAAATAGTAAATGGTAAATGGTGAATGGTGAATCGTGAATGGTGAATCGTGAATGGTGAATCGTGAATGGTGAATCGTGAATGGTGAATCGTGAATGGTGAATCGTGAATGGTGAATCGTGAATGGTGAATCGTGAATGGTGAACTACTATTTGCCATTTGCTATTTACCATTTGCTATTTACCATTTACGAAAATATCTCCACCACCTTCTCAATAGTGCGCGCCAAGACGTCTACCTCTTCCTTAGTGTTATAGAACGCAAACGAAGCCCGCGCCGTCGCGGGTAAATTGAACCTTTGCATCACCGGCTGAGCACAATGGTGGCCGGCGCGCACCGCAATGCCTTCCTGATCCAGAATCGTGCCGATGTCATGCGGGTGGATCTCGTCGATCACAAACGAGAGCACACTCGCCTTTTCCCGCGCGGTGCCAATGATGCGAACTCCCTCAATGCTGGTCAGCCGGTCCGTAGCATAGCGCAGCAGTTCTTGTTCATGCGCTTCAGCCTGCTCGCGGCCAATGCTATTCAAATAATCAATCGCCGCGCCCAGTCCAATCTGCGAGGCGATCGCCGGCGTACCGGCTTCAAACTTGTTCGGCAACTCGGCAAAGGTAGTTTTCTCAAACGTGACCGTCTTGATCATGTCCCCACCGCCCTGGAAGGGATTCATCTGCTCGAGCAGCGCCGCCTTGCCATAAACCACTCCACTGCCGGTCGGTGCGAACATCTTGTGACCGGAAAAGGCATAGAAATCACAATCGAGATCCTGCACGTCTACCAGCATATGTGGAGCGCTTTGGGCGCCGTCGATCAGCACCGGCACGCCATATTTATGAGCGCTGTCGATCATCCCTTTGATCGGATTGATTGTGCCGAGCGCGTTTGATACGTGCGTCACTGCCACCAGCCTGGTTCGCTCATGCAAAAGCGCCTCGTACTCATCGATCAGCAACTCGCCGGCATCGTTCATCGGGATCACCCGCAAACGTGCGCCCTTCTCTTCACACAACATCTGCCACGGAACGATATTGGCGTGATGTTCCATCGCAGAAATGATAATTTCGTCCCCTTCGCCAATGAACTTGCGGCCATAGCCATGCATCACGAGATTGATGCCTTCGGTCGCGCCGCGAACAAAAATACATTCCCTCGATTCGCGAGCGTTGATAAACCGTTTGACAGTTTCGCGCGCGCCTTCGTAGGCGGTCGTCGCCTTCTGGCTGAGGTAATGCACGCCTCGATGGATGTTTGAATGCTCCTGCTCGAGATACATGCCGCCACGTTCGATGACGACCTGGGGAACCTGCGAGGACGCGGCATTATCCAGATAAATCAGCGGTTTGCCGTTTACGGTCTGTCGCAATACCGGAAAGTCCGCGCGAATGCGCTCGACATTCCAGATCTGCTTTTGAGTACTGATAACTTCGGCTACCATAATTCAGGCATTTGCGCCCTCACCGTTACCGGATTAGGCAACCTCCAGCCGCGCATTTATCCGATTCAACACTGCCTCATCCAATTGGGTTCTGAGCGAATCCACTTTGATCTTCGCTATCACTTCTTCGGCAAAACCATAAGTCAGAAGATTCTTCGCCAGATCCGGATGAATGCCGCGAGTCTCGAGATAGAACAGTTCATCTTCATCAATTTGGCCAACCGCGGCGCCATGAGCACATTTGACGTCGTCCGCCAGAATTTCTAGCTGTGGTTTGGTGTCTACGCGCGCCTCTTTTGAAAGCAACAGGTTCTTGTTTGTCTGCATCGCATCGGTTTTCTGGGCGCCGTGTCGAACAAAAATCTTCCCATTGAAAACCGCGTGCGATTTCCCGTCGAGAATCCCCTTATAGAGCTGGTGGCTGATACAGTGTGGCTGCTGATGATCGATTACAGAATGCGTGTCCGTGTGTTGTCCAGCGCCGATCATGTATAGTCCGTCCACCCAACACTCCGCGCCTTCATGAGCCATCATCACCTGAATATCGTGCCGCGAGAGTTGGGCGCCGAAGTTTATGGCGGTTGCATCGTAACCACTATTAGATCCCAGATTGACGCTCGTGGTACCGATGTGAAAACCTTGCGTGCTTTCCCGTTGAATCTTGTAATGTTCCAGGCGCGCTCCGTCCCTGAGCACTATCTCTACTACGGCGTCGGTCAAGTAAGCCTCGTTGCCAACGCCCGCATAACTTTCAATCAGCGAAGCGCGACTGTTCTCTTCAGCAATTATGAGGACTCTCGGAAAAGCCGCGGGGTTTGACTTCACTGGATCTGAGATAAAAAGCAGGTGCAGCGGCGACTCTAGAATTACTCCCTCTGGAATCAACACAAACGCCCCAGAAGAAAGCATCGCGGTGTTCAGGGCGGTGAACCCATTGGCGTTATAGTCGGCGCTGCGAGCCAAATGTTCGCGAATCAGCTCGTGGTATTTCTCATCTTGAATGGCTTTGGACAAATCAATCGCGACCACACCAGCCGGCAATCCCGAAACCGATGAATGGCCCTCGAGGAGCACGCCATTGCGGAAAACCAGCCGGCTCGTTTGCGCTTCCGCGTACCCAAAGCTGGTCACGTCGCCGACGGTTAACGCACCGCCGGATTCGTCCGGTCCCAAAACCGGCTCAAACTTTACTTTGGTGATTGGCGCAACGTTTGTGTATTTCCACTCTTCCTCCCTGACGGAAGGAAAACCCAACTGCTCAAAGCGATCCATCGCGCTTTCACGCAGGCGCGCCAACCAATGCGGATCGGAGCTGGTGGCTCGCTCTTGCAGCATCCTGAACGCCGCTTGATAAGCACTTTCTTCCTGTCTAAGTACCTGAGATGTTATTGCGTTCATGCTACCCGCGAAGCGCCGGCTTCACCTTTCCCGACCGGCGCCGTGATCCAGTCGTAGCCTTTCTCTTCCAACTCCATTGCCAACTCTTTACCGCCCTCGCGCGCGATACGTCCCTGAGCCAGCACGTGCACGTAATGCGGGACAATGTAATTCAGCAAGCGCTGGTAATGAGTCACCAGAACAATCGAGTTTTCCGGATTGTGAAGCTGGTTGACGCCCCCCGCCACAATTCTCAGGGCGTCGATATCCAAACCGGAATCTGTTTCGTCCAGGATGGACAGCTTTGGCTCGAGCACGGCCATTTGCAGAATCTCGTTTCGTTTCTTTTCACCGCCCGAGAAGCCTTCGTTCACCGATCGGGTCATAAAGCTGGCGTCCATGTCGACGATCTTCGCGCGCTCCTTGAGCAGGTCTTTGAATTCCAGAGGATCGAGTTCCTCTTCGCCCAAATGCTTGCGCTTTTCGTTGTAAGCCAACCGCAGAAATTGCGCATTCGAGACCCCGGGCACTTCGATCGGGTATTGGAAGGCCATGAAAATGCCCTCGCGCGCCCGTTCGTCGGGAGTCATCTCGAGCAAATTCTTACCTTCGTAAAGCACCTCGCCTTCAGTTACTTCGTAGGAAGGGTGGCCCGCTAAAACCTTAGCCAAAGTTGATTTCCCCGATCCATTCGGCCCCATGATGGCGTGAATCTCACCTTTCTTTATCGTGAGGTTGATGCCTTTCAAAATCTCGTTGCCGTCAACACTGGTATATAAGTTTCGGATTTCTAACACGCGCTTATTTGCTCCTTAAGTTAAGAACGCGGTGACGAGGGGAACACAGACGACCTTCTCCCCGTCGCCCCTTCTCCCTGTCTCCGCGTCTTTCCTCCTACCCCACGCTGCCCTCGAGCTTCAAACCGAGCAGACGCTGGGCCTCAACCGCAAATTCCATCGGCAATTGCAAAAAGACATCTTTGCAAAAACCGTTGATGATCAACGACACAGCATCTTCCTGAGAAATGCCGCGCTGCTGCAAGTAGAACAACTGCTCCTCACTGATTTTCGAAGTCGAGGCTTCATGCTCAACCGCCGACGTGTTGTTCATAACCTCGATGTAAGGGAAGGTGTTTGCGCCACAGTCTGAACCAATCAGCATCGAATCGCACTGGGTGTAATTTCGCGAGTTCTCGGCTTTCGGCATCACTTTCACCAGACCGCGATAGCTGTTGTTGGATTTGCCGGCTGCAATACCCTTCGAGATGATCGTCGAGCGAGTGTTCTTGCCCAGATGAATCATCTTCGTTCCCGTATCGGCTTGCTGCGCATGATTAGTCAGCGCCACTGAGTAGAACTCGCCGATCGAGTTATCTCCCTGGAGGATGCATGATGGATATTTCCAGGTAATGGCCGAACCCGTTTCAACCTGCGTCCAGGAAATCTTCGAGTTACGCCCGGCGCATTTGCCTCGCTTGGTGACAAAGTTGTAAATGCCGCCGCGTCCCTCCTCATCGCCTGCATACCAGTTTTGCACCGTGGAATACTTGATCTGGGCATCGTCTAATGCCACCAGCTCAACCACCGCGGCATGAAGCTGATTTTTATCAAACTTGGGCGCCGTGCAGCCTTCCAGGTAAGAGACGTAGGATCCCTCTTCGGCAATGATTAGAGTTCGTTCAAACTGGCCGGACTCTGCATTGTTAATGCGGAAATAAGTCGAAAGCTCCATCGGACAGCGCACGCCTTTTGGTATAAAGCAGAACGAGCCATCAGAGAAGACGGCGCTGTTGAGAGCGGCAAAGAAGTTGTCGTTGGTCGGCACGACCGAGCCCAAATACTTGCGAACCAGGTCCGGATATTCGCGGATTGCCTCGGTGAACGAGCAAAAAATCACGCCGTGCTTCTTGAGCTTTTCTTTGTAGGTAGTGGCAACGGAAACCGAGTCGAAAACGGCATCAACCGCTACGCCGGCAAGCTGCTTCTGCTCCTGCAAAGGTATACCAAGCTTGTCGAAAGTCTTCAGCAGCTCGGGATCTACCTCGTCGAGGCTGGCCTTGAGGGCCTTGCGTTTCGGAGCGCTGTAATAAATTACGTCCTGATAGTTGATTTCGGGATACCGGATATTAGGCCAGTGCTTCGGCTCCGTCATGGTTAACCAGTGACGAAAGGCCTTCAAGCGAAACTGCAACATCCAGTCCGGCTCGTTTTTCTTTTCGACGATCAGACGAATCGTGTCTTCTGAGAGTCCACGCGGAATGGTGTCAGATTCGATGTCGGTTACAAAGCCGTACTTGTATTCCTGGCTGACTAAATTGGTTGCTGTGCTCATTTCGGTTTAAGTATTGTCGTCCCTATTCGTAAATAATTCACGCCTGAATTCGTTCTTCTCGCTGCCTGATTGCTTGAATCTGATGCAGTGTCGCATCTACTTTCGCCTCCGAACCCAATAACTGAGACAGCGTAATTTCTGACAAAGCATTGTCTACAATCTGATGCAGCTCAACGATCACGGGCCGGATTCCGCAATCTCCGGTATGCACGCATGCGTCCAACACGCCCGTATAAGTCTTGCAGTGCTCTTCAACCTTCTCGCCCTCCAACACATGTATCACCTCATTCAGACGTATGTTCGAGGCTGGGCGAGCGAGGTGATATCCGCCTTTGGTTCCGCGATGCGATTCAACGAGTCCGGCCTTTGTCAAAATCCACATCAGCTTTCCCGCATTGGCTACTGAGATCCCTTCGCGCCTTGCAATTTGAGCCAATGTCAACGTTTCGCCCGTGCCGTCGGAGCGCGCCAATTGCAACAGGCAGCGCAGTCCGTATTCTTCCTGAGCGGAGATCTTCATAACGTCAAGAACTCGGCGAGTTGATTCCGATGTGGAACGCGAAGTTCAGGTGCAGTTTAACGAAACCTTACTTTAAAGTCAAGAATACCTAAGGTGCTGAAGAATCGACAGATAATGCTTACTTCAGGTGAGCTTCGAGGGCTAGAGCGTGAATTTAAATTCTATAAAGCCGATGAGTTTGGCTGGCTTGCCTTGGATCAAAGTAGGCGGGAAAGTCCATTTTCGCGCCGCGTCTTCAGCGGCCTGATGGAGCAGCGCGGGACCCTCTGACCTGAAGACGGATGTGACTTTGCCCCCTTCATTGACACCGACATAAACCCTGACAACTCCGGCAACCCCAGCCGATTTTGCAGTTTGAGGGTAGGAAGGTACTACCTTCCTGGCGGCTCGCGGGTTAAGCAAACCAGCGCTGATTGTCGTGTCGCCTGCTTTTTCCGAAGTGGCGGCAACCTCTTCAGGAGACTTGGGAGATGCCGACGTTCCTGAAGGCTCTGGATTCTCGGACAAGTGGTCAGTGCCGATCTCAAGCGTCCTGAGGGTGTCTCCTCTCGAATCGGACGCTGAACCCGAATCGGTTCTCTTGTCAGCTAACGGCATCTCTCTGAGAGACGCAATCTGCTTCTGTGACGATGCGAGCCTTTCGCGCGCCGCAGCATATTCATTTCCCCACTTTTCGCGCTCCTCGCTGTTACGCGATAGTGACAAACGAAGGCCTAAGATATCTTCAAGCAATGCCAGTGAGTCGTAGGCATTCGAGTCATCCTTGTTGATGACCTTAGCCTGCACGATCATCCGCTCAAGCAGCGAGCGTAAGCGGTCCAGATCGCTCAATGCTTCCGCAGGGAGGCCTGCATCCGAGATATTGATGCCGAAGCTTCGATAGCGCGCGAGGTGAGACCGGGCCCCGTTTACCGCCTGCCCGGCCAGGGCAAAATAGGATCCGATGGAACTGTCTTTCTTACTGGATCCGCGTCGGAAGGTCTCATCAAGCAGCGACTCAGCCCGCGCATAGTTCCCTTCTTCGAGATAGATATTCATCAGCATGACGGACGTTACGTTACGCACAGACTCGTCCGTTGACATGACGCGGAGTGATTCCAGTTCGCTGGCGGCGGCGGCGAGTTGATGAGCGGCCGCCAGAGCTCGGGCTCGCTCGATGCGAGACTGGATTGCGGCGGCGGTTTCGGCGTTTGATGAGTCAACCGGTGACTGGGCTACGGACCGGGCGGGTATACTTGAACTAAACGCAAGAACCAATACAAATAGCGGGAGAAGTCGAAAATTGGATCGGTTAGCAGTCGAATTGCTCTTTGCCTTCACTATATGCTTACTCCACAAACGCGAAAAGCGAGCTTAAAAAGCTCGCTTAACACCTAACGTAAAACGGACGCCTTATTATGGTTTGTTATCGCGTTTCAGGCAAGTCTGTCCGACAAACTTCAGCTTGTCGTGTTTCAGAAAAGCATCCTTCTCCATTGAATTCAACGCTCCGCAATCGACAAACTGTCCGACAAACTTCAGTTTGTCGTGTTTCAGAAAAGCATCCTTTTCCATTGAACTCACGCTCGCCTCCATTGAATTCACGGTACGCATACTGTCCGACAAACTTCAGCTTGTCGTGTTTCAGGAAAGCATCCTTTTCCATTGAATTCAACGCTCCGCAATCGACAAACTGTCCGACAAACTTCAGTTTGTCGGGGTTCAGAAAAGCATCCTTTTCCATTGAATTCAACGCTACGCAAATCGACAAACTGAAGTTTGTCGGACATTGAAAGGCATTACGCTGCTCGTATTTCAGCAGTCCGATCTTCTGCATTGCCCGGGGAATCTCACGATTGCGCATGAACCATCGCCAAACACTTCCGGTGCGCATGTTTTCCGCGCTCAATAGAATTATCCCTACGTCGATCCCAATCACGTCGGTGTCGACCCACCCGGTATGCGGATTAAAGGCGTCGACAAATCCGTACTTGCCATAAATTCGATCTCCGTATTTCTCTTTCATCGCACGCAGTGCTGCAACCGAAGCCTCAGGGGTAAACATTAGTGAGCCACCCGCCGCGCACGGAACCACGGTGCCGTCAATTGCCGGATCGCGCGGAGGGCCACCCCAGGCCAAATAACCCTTCGCGCTGTCTGAAGCCGTGATGCCCCAGACATTCGGTCCAAATTCAGGAAACTCGTGAGACAAATTCATGCAAAAAGCGCGGTGGGCCAACGTCGCGTTGATTGAGTTTTCAAAGTAGTCGATGCGATCCCCTCTTGTTTCGCGCCGATTTCGAAAATCGATCCAGGCATGCGAGTACTGATGCATAAATAACGGTACTCCGATCGTCGTAAAGTAAGCGAAGCCCTCGTATCGATAGCGGTCGCGCCAAAGGGCATACCATGATCCGGGCGAGATCGGGTGTGACGGCGAGCCGATCGCGAGCAAATAAAGAATCAGGTCTTCGCTAAACGTGTCCCAGCGTGGACGCAAAAATCCTGTCTCGGGTTTCCAGCCGTGTGACAAGAGTCGTGGATGACCGTTGAGCATCCAGTGGAAATCGACGCGCTGGTAGATTCGCGTGGCCAGCCGAACGATTTCGGCGTCGCTGCCGAAACACTGCCGCACCGTCAGAACTCCGCCGAGTAACAGCGCTGTATCGATAGACGAAATCTCGCTTTGCCAGCGCCTTTCGCCGGTTTGAGTGTCCAGCCAATGATAGAACCAGCCGCGTTGATGAAAAGCCTTATCGGCAAAGAACTGCAAGGTGGTGCGCACCCGCTCACGAGCCTGAGCCGGTTCAACCCAACCTCTCTCCGCCGCAATGCAGATACCGGTTAACCCAAATCCCGTTGCGGCAATGCTGGCAACATTTCTATGACTTTCGCGAAGAGGCGACCCATCCATGCGGGCGCGATCGGGCACGAGACCAGTTTGCGGATTGGCCTGATCCCAAAAGTAGTGGAATGAGCGGCGGCTCAGATCATCAATGAAAGCCTCGTCCTGGGCACTAAGAGCTGTTCTTGCCTGAAGACCTGCGCTTAAACCATCCGCCAGGGATACTTGCGTGGCGAGTAAAGTGACAAGAAGAATGAAGAGCAGCGAAGAGGCGATCCACGAAGCAACCCGCACCTGGGCCACACGAACCAACACCAAACTCTTAGGGCTAATTCGTGTGTTCTCTTGGATCGTCTTTTGGTTGCGGTATGGTCGCGCTGGGTAATCCTTGTAATCGGCGGATTTCATTTGTCTTTAGAACCAGTCGTCTTTCACCTTGCGACTACTTGAAAGGCTGTCTCGATCACATCCTCTGAGTTAGCTCCGACCATAACCTTGAACTCTCCCGGTTCGACGACAAATCTCATTTTCCGGTTGTAGAATCCCAAATGTTCCGGCCCCAGCTTGAACTCAACTCGTTTCTTTTCTTGCGGCCGAAGCGTGGTTCGCTGAAAGCCTTTCAACTCTTTAACCGGCCGCGTCATGCTGGCAGCAACGTCGCGGATGTAGAGCTGCACCACTTCGACACCGGCACGCCGCCCCACATTCTCCACGTCAACACTAACCGTCAGATTGCCGCCGGGAGGTATTCGAGTCGCACTCACTTGGATGTTTTTGATCGCAAATTTCGTATAGCTTAAGCCAAAGCCAAATGGAAAAAGCGGCGTCCACGGAACGTCAAGATATTTTGACGTGTATTTTTGATTTGGATCCGGGGGACGCCCGGTGTTCATGTGATTGTAGTAGATTGGAACCTGGCCCACCGCCCGCGGAAACGTCACGGGCAATTTGCCGCCGGGGTTTACATCGCCGAAGAGTACATCCGCAATCGCGTTGCCTGCCTGCGTGCCGGCGAACCAGGTTTCCAGAATCGCTGGCGAGGTCTGAACCAGTTCCTCAATCACCAGCGGCCTGCCGTTCATCAAAACCACAGCGTAAGGCTTACCGCTGGAGTGGATCGCTCGCACCAATTCCATCTGTTTACCGGGCAGGTGCAGAGAACTGCGCGAAGCCGCCTCGCCGCTCATGTCGGCGGATTCCCCGAGCGCGACGATTGTGAAATCCGAGTCCCGCGCGAGGTTAACTGCGGCATTGAAACCGTCGGTCGCCATGCACGGTACATCGCAACCCTGCGCGTAAACGACCATAGTTTCCGGGTTGACCTTGGCCTTGATGCCTGCGAGCAGCGTAACCGCGTCCTTAGTTTGCCCGTCGCCGGTCCAAGATCCCAGTACTGCCACTGGGTCGTCTGCCAGTGGCCCCACGACCGCGATCCTGTTTATCGATTTGCTGATCGGCAGCGTCTCGCGCTCGTTTCTCAAAAGCACCATGGAACGCGCCGCCAGTTCTCGGGCGGCCGCGATATGTGACTGGCTAAAGACGACCGAGCGTTCCAACGCTTCATCCGCGTACGGTCGATCGAACAACCCCAAGCGAAACTTGATGCGCAGGATTCGGCGCACTGCTTCGTCAATTGTCGCCATGGAAAGTTTGCGCTGTTTGACGAGATCATCGCCGTGTTTGTTGTAAAGACGGCTGACCATTTCCATGTCAACGCCGGCGCTGAGTGCTTCGTATGCGGCTTCGGTGCCGTCGGCCGCGATACCGTGCTTAATCAGCTCTTCCACAGAGGTATAGTCGCTGACTACGAACCCATCGAACTTCCATTCGCCGCGCAGCACTTGCTCGAGTATGAAAGCATTGGCCGTAGATGGCACCCCGTTTAAATCGTTGAACGCCGTCATGAACGTGCCGACGCCGGCGTCCACCGCCGCTTTAAAAGGCGGGAAGTAAATTTCGCGCAGGTTCCGTTCCGAAACATCCGTAGTGTTGTAGTCACGCCCAGCCTCAGCGGCGCCATACGCCACCCAATGTTTAGCGCACGCAACTACCTTATCGGCGGCACTGTAGTCGCGACCTTGAAATCCCATTACGCGGGCCCGGGCCAACACTGAACCGAGATATGGATCCTCGCCGGATCCCTCGGCGATTCTGCCCCAGCGGGCGTCGCGCGCGATGTCGACCATCGGTGCGAAGGTCCAGTGAACGCCAGAGGCCCGCGCTTCAGCCGCAGCAATGGCCGCGGCGCGTTCGACTCCAATAGGATCCCAGCTACTTGCTTCGCCAAGGGGAATCGGAAAGATGGTGCGGTAACCGTGAATCACATCGAATCCAAAGAGGAGCGGAATTTTCAGGCGCGACTGTTCGACCGCAATGCGTTGCAACTCGTTTGTGTTGCGAGCGCCACGAACGTTCAGCGTCGATCCGAGCAAACCGCGCCGCACCAGCTCCGGATGTTCGTCTTTAAATCGGCCATCGGCATGTCCGTCGAGTTGTTGTAGCTGGCCGAGCTTTTCCTCGAGCGTCATGCGCGCCAACAGCCTATTGATTTGGTTCTCGAGATTTTGAGGCGGTTGAGAAAGTGTGGTAGATGTGAAAGCAAGTAAAGATAAGAAGATGAAAACCAGAATGGGTAATAAGCGGACTGATTTGTTAAGTTTCATTTTCTTGCCCTGAGAAACTTTTGAGATGTCCTTCTTAAAAATGTACCAAGCGCCATCATGGCAGTGTGGAGGCTTCTTTAATCGCGCGATTGCCATACTTCTGTTTGCAGTATTTACTTGTATCCACGCCCAAGCTTCGTATCTGCTTTCCCAAAGCCGCCCACCGGCAAAAAAGCAACAGACTCCTGATCCCGCTTCCGTGGCCGTGGAATTGAGCGAAGCTGCTCGTTTGCTTCAGCTCGGGAAGGCTGACGAAGCCGAGCCGGTTCTGAGGCGATTGATTTCGGCCGCGCCGCGAAATCCGGACGCCCACAATCTGCTCGGAATAATCCTGGACCAGCGTGGCCAATTCAAAGATGCCGAGCGCGAATACCGCACGGCGCTTCGACTGAACCCCACCGCAGTATCGCCACTCGCGAATTTGGGAGTTTTGCTGGCCCGAACCGGTCGCTCCGAAGAAGCCATTAGAGCCTTCGAGTCGGTACTGCAAAAGATTCCCGATCATCCTCAGGCGACGCTCAACCTCGGAGTGCAATTGGTCGTCCGCCGGGATTACGACCCTGCAGCCTCACTATTGGAGCGCGCGCGCCGGCTCGGCCTGGATAATTACCTGGCTCGTTACCACCTGGGTGTCGCGCTTTACCACCTGGGCCGCTATGACGATGCGGTCACGGCTCTTGAATCAGCCTTGACGCTTTCACCAGATTCGGTTGAGCCGCTGTACTACCTTGGCCTGGTCGCGTGGGCTCGCCAACAAGACGAGACGGCTGCGGAATTCTGGGAACAGGCGGTGTCGCAGCGTCCTAACTTTCCGGAGGCGAACTTCATGCTTGGCGAGGCTCTCCGCCGGAACCGCCGCACCGAAGCCTCCATCGAATTCTACCAACGGGCCCTGGACCAGGATCCGAGCAGGTTTGTGCACTACGCTCGTCTCGGGGGAGCGCTCTTTCTTTTGGGCCGGCACGACCCGGCTCTCGAGATCTTTCGCCGGGCCATCAGGCGCTTTCCCAAGCTCGCCGAAGCGCACTACTTCACCGGCATTGCGGCGCGCGCTAAGGGCGATTATGAGCTGGCCGAATTAGAGTTTCGCACCTCACTGCAACTGCGTCCGCGAAATGTTGATACCCTGGCTCAACTTGGATTCATCGTGGGGGAACGCAACCGTTACGCGGAAGCCGAAAAGCTGTTACGCAACGCGATTGCGATTAACGAAAAACACTTCTATGCAAACTACGACCTCGGGCGCCTGCTAGTGAAATCCAGACGCTATGATGAGGCCTTATTAATCCTGCGGCATGCGGTAAGTCTTAAGCCCAGGGACGCAAGCGTTCATTATCAACTCTTCATTGCGCTTTCGCGGCTACGGCAGAAAGAAGAGGCCGAGCGCGCGCTGGCAACTTTCAAGGAGCTTGAAGAACAGCGCAAATCTCAACCTGAGTTAGGCGCCGATCTCGAGATTGAAAGCGGTGCGGCCCCCTCGTTGATTCGTCCGCCGCTGAGATGAGATCAGGTACCACCACGCGCGGGCGATGCTCGTTAGTTCCACTCAAGATCGCAAAGGAGCACAAAACCAAACCTCAGTTTTTCGGCCGCACGTGTAGCAACTGCCGCACGTGCAACAACTCGGGGAAGAAACGACAAACTGAAGTTTGTCGGACACTCGAAACTAGAAATTAAATCGCCCTTGTAATTCAACCACCCGGCCCGCCAGCGCGCGCGCGGCCCGGCCAAAATCTCGGCTATCTACGGTCGGCGAAAAGAAACCGAAGGGTGCAAGATTCAGGTTGTTGAACGCATTAAAGAAGTTTGCCCTGAACTCGAGAAACGCCCCTTCGCCCAGAAAGCCTGGCAGTCCGGTTCGTTTTGCGACGCTCAAATCAACTGCGAAATATTTTGGTCCGCGAAAAGAGTTGCGGCCGATGCCTGGACGCAACAGCCCGCCGGGATTATTCGGATCAAAAAATGCCAACCCGCCGCCGGGAAAATTCCCACCCTGCCTGATAAAAGCTTCGTTGCTGGTGTCATCGAGTGCGCCGCCAAAATAACGGGTTGGCCTCGAGGGGCAGATAAAATCCTGCGAACCTGGCGCGCGAACACATTGACCGGTATGCGGCGTCCATGGGAATCCACTGTGGGCCGTGACAATGCCATTAATTTGCCAGCCTCCTAACGCCTTACCAAGAACATCCTTCCGGTTTCTGAAAATTGGCAAGTCCCAAAGTCCCGAGAATGTGAAGTTGTGCTTGACGTCGAAATCCGATGGACCACGTTCCTGGCTTAGATCCTGGGGAAAGGTTTGGTTGGTAACTGCGCCCGGACCCTCATTGGACAGGGTGTCAATACTCTTTGCCCAACGGTAGATGGCGTCGAACTGAACGCCACGGGATAACCTTCGCGTGAGCCGCGCGTTGAGGGCGTTGTAGTTTGCGTTTACATCCGGGGTCGGAATGAAGACGGCAAAGGCGAAAAAGTTGCTTGGAATTACCGGCTGCACGAACCTTTGATTCACCAACCGAATTAACTTGTGGCTTGAGCTTCCCTGATAGCCGACCTCGGCCGTCATATTCATCGGCAAGGCGTACTGGCCTTCAAACGAATAGGTGTAGACGTAGGCGGTCGGTGTATCTTCGAGGGCGCCATAAATCTCGACCGACCGATTCCGCGGGGCGCCGGTCACGGGGTCAATACCCACAGCCAGCGCTGGATTCGCGGGATAACTAAATGGCGAGTTGCTTGAACCAAGGGCATAAAGAATCTGGCCACCATTAAAAGGCGTGCTGAAATCCTGAGCGGACGTGCCGCAGCAAATCTGGTAGCGGGCAAAGAATGGCGGATTGCCGCGCGTATTTGAGAACACTACGGTTGGGATACGGTTATAGCTGATGCCGAACCCCCCTCTAAGCACCATCTTTTGTTCGAGATTCCCGAACCTCGGGCTGTAGGCAAATCCCAGGCGAGGCGCAAAGTTGTTCCGATCGGGTTTATAAAGCTCGCTGGTCGGAACTACCATTGAACCTACGAGACCGCCCCCTGGACCAAATACGAAGTTGGCTACCTTATCGTCTCTTTCTTTGAGAACGTCAAAGTACTCATAACGCAGCCCAAGATTAAGCGTCAGGTTGGGACGAGCTTTCCAATCGTCCTGAACGAAGAGTCCATAACCGCCGGAGCGAAAATGGCGTTGCGCGTCCGCCACTCCGCCGGTACGAGGGTCGGCATTTATTTGATAAAAGAGCGGCGCGTCGTTGGCAAAATTAAACAGCCCGGCAAACGTAAACAGGGGGCGTGAGGCGCCGTTAAGATTGTCGTTATTGTATTCCTTGCGGAAGTCGCCGCCGAATTTCCAGGCATGGTTTCCGGCGACTTTGCTCAGCACGTCACGAAACTCCAAGGTGCTCTCGGAGAAAATTCCCGGTGTGGTCTCTGCCTGATTTGCTCCGAAACGAATGCGCGAGCCATCCCTGATTAGCGTCTCAATCTCGATGCGTGGAATACCGAAATTGGTTTCGCTGGCTGACTCAATCTCATTAAACGCGAAGCGCGTGAAGTTAAAGCGAGCCTCGTTGAGCATCGTTGACGAAATGATTCGATTGTAGAGGAATGTCAAAGCGGTGTTACGAGGAGTGCTCTTAAGGTCCGCCTGGGGACGGGCCGCGGCGGCTGCATCACTGCCCTGGGAATTGCCCCGGGTCAGGTAAGTGCTGAATGCGATCTGATCGTTCGAGGTGGGGGTAAAGTCGAATCGAGCATTGTACTGATTTGGCCGGTTGATTGCGGGCGCAGCGATGATGACTTTTTGAATGTCGGGGATGCCATCAAGGCCGCCGCCGCTAAGATTGCCGAAGCTGATGTACTGCCCCAAGCCGCCCGACGGGGAACCAACGTCGAGGCCGCCCGAGACCACTTGGCAAGGACCGTTAATCTCGGCACATGAAGGGGTCACAACGGCTCCGATGCGCGGTACGATTCCGGCGGAGCCCAGCACAGTTGCCGTCAGTCCTCCAGGCCGGAGTGTGATGACGCGCTGGCGATACTGAGCGGTCTCAACATACTGCACCGAGGAGTTGGTGGTATTTTCTCGCAGACCCTCGTAGGAAAGGAAGAAGAAGGATTTGTTCCTGCCGCCGAAGGTGGAAGGTCCGCCCTCTCCGAATCGCGGTAAGTAGAGCGGGCCGCCCAGACTGCCGCCGAACTGGCGGAACAAACGTTCGACTCTCTCAGTCTGACCTCTGCCAAAATCGTTTCGATACTTATTAAAAGCGTTCAGCTTCGGGCTGTCGTACTTCAAAAAAGCGCTGCCGTGAAACTCATTAGTTCCATTTTGCGAGACTACCTTGACCTGGGCGCCCGAGTTTCGCCCATCCTCAGCGGAGTAAGAGGTTGAGGATATTTGTATTTCCTTAACTGATTCCTGGTTCGGCGTCACTACTGCCGCGCCGCCATGACTGAGGCTATTGACGCTCACACCGTCTATCTGAAAGTTGTTCGCCGAGAGACGCTGACCGTTGGCAGTGATCTGCACCTGGTTCTCAACCTGGAAAACGGAATTGTTTGAGCCGCCCGGCCCAGGCGAATTCGGCAAGCCCGACGCGTTGCCGTTCCCGCTACGGGCGCCATCGCCAAAAATACCGGGTGTCAGGCGGGCCAGCTCATAAGGGTCTCGGCCAACCTGAGGCAGACGTTCGATTTCGGCGGTCGTAATCCCTTTGGCAACGTTGGCGTTTTCGGTTTCGAGCTGCGACGAGACCTCCTCAGTAACGGTAACGGTCGCGGTGACTTCTCCGGTCTCGAGCACGATGTCGATACCCTGAATATTTTCCGCCCCGACAACAACGTTTTCGAGCACACTCTTTTTGTAGCCTTCCTTTTCAGTGGTCAGCATGTATTTGCCCGGTGCGAGGCCGGAAATTCGGTAGGAACCCTCGCCGCTGCTGGCAACTTCCTGACTCTTGCCGGTTTCAACGTTGGTCAGGGTTAACTTCGCTTCGGGCACCAAGCCACCACCTGTGTCGGTCACAGTTCCCTGAATGCCGGCCTTGAATTGAGCGCTCGCCACTCCCGTGGTAAAGATCACGAGGAGCCCGCAGGCGAAGATCCGAATTAGATTTGAAAGATTTTGGTTCATCGTTAGTGCCCTCCTGTCAAGGCCTCGAAAAATCGAAGTTGTTTCATTTAAGGAAACAAATTAGTGCTATTGCCTGCCTTGGAGTATCAGGGGAAGTTAGTCGGTACCGCTGGGGGCGCGGACACCCACATCGTCCAAGAGGCGTACAAGTACTTAACACTTACTCCGGGTCAATGGCGGACATGATGCGCCCAAAAAAGAAAAACTTCAATAATGTATTTCCCGCAAGAGTCTGCTAAGCTTAGCCATTCTATCAGGCGTTAACGCATCAAAAAGTTTCTAATGGCTGATCCGTCCTCTTCAGGTAAGGGCAGTTATGGCTGTCTCGCAATTCGTCCGATTACTCATGGAAGGGAAACAAAAAATGCGGCGTGAAACCTTGATCTCTTGCGTCATTCTGTTGGCGATGATTGCCGGGGCTTGCGTCTCGGGAACAGAAACAACTACGACCGGGACTGCGAGAAAAACGAAAGGCCCCAATGAACCGGTAGTGCTGGGCTTTTCAATGGATACTTTGAAAGAAGAGCGCTGGCAGCGGGATAAGGATCTGGTTGAAAAGCGGGCTAAAGAATTGGGGATCCAAGTCAACATCCAAGTGGCCAACGGTGATGACAGTCTCCAAATAAAGCAGGCTGAGAATCTTCTGACTCAGGGGGTTGATGTGCTGATCGTGGCGCCGCACAACGGTGAAATTGCCGCCGCCATCGTCGAAGCCGCTCATCGGCAGGGCGTTCCAGTGATCGCCTACGACCGTCTGATCAAGAATTCCGACTTAGACCTTTATATTTCTCATCAGGTAGTGAAGATTGGCGAGATGCAGGCAAAGTATTTGCTCGATCGAGTAAACAAGAAGCCGGCAAATTTTGTGATTGTCGGCGGTTCCCCCACCGACAATAATGCGTTGCTGTTGCATCAGGGTCAGATGAATATTCTGCAGCCGGCAATCGATCGCGGCGATGTGAAAATCGTTACCGACCAGTACGCGAAGGAGTGGCAGGCGAGTGCGGCTCTCAACATCGTAGAGAATGCGCTGACGCAATCGAATAATCAGGTTGACGCGGTGGTGTGTTCTAACGATGGGACAGCGAGGGGTGCGGTGCAGGCTCTTGAAGGCCAGGGACTGGCAGGTAAAGTCCCCGTCTCAGGTCAGGATGCCGATCTCGCCTCGCTGAAGTTGATTGTTGAGGGCAAGCAGACGATGACCATTTACAAATCTATTCAACCTCTCGCGCATGGAGCAGTGGACGCGGCCATCAAACTTGCACGCGGTGAGAAAGTTGAAACTACCGACACAATCGACAATGGACGCAAGCAGGTGCCGGCGATTCTGCTCGAGCCGGTCGCGGTTGACCGCGACAATATAATCGACACTGTTGTGAAAGACGGCTATCAGACGCTTGAGCAAATCTGCGCCGGCATACCGGCCGAAAAATGCCCTAAACGCTGACAAGTTTTCGATTGCTTGGCCAGGCACGGCTTGTTAATTACGATTTCGACCCCTTGTCTAAGTCAAGTCAAAAAGATTGGAAGGGCTTGGAGGTTGGTAAGGTCATTCAAGGTAGGGCTTGGAGGTTGGTACGGTCATTCAAGATTATTAGTCTCCAGTTACCTTGAAGGCTGGAACGTTGCAGAGTGGATACCGCAATCGTGATGAGTCTCTAGAATGCCATCTGACATGAATGTTCCATTCTTAGAAATGCGGGGCATTACCAAAACCTTTCCCGGCGTTCGGGCGCTGGACGGGGTCAGTCTTGACCTCCATCGCGGCGAAATTCATGCGCTCGTCGGTGAGAATGGCGCGGGCAAATCGACGTTGATGAAAGTGCTCGGCGGCGTCTATCCACACCCGCAATACGGCGGCGAAATTCTGATTGAAGGACAAGAAAAGCGTTTCGGCGGCGTACGCGACGCCGAAAGGGCCGGTATCGCCGTCATCTATCAGGAACTGTCGCTCGTCAAGGAGATGAGTATCGCGGAGAATATTTTCCTTGGGCGCGAGCCAACCAGGTTCGGCGTGATCCGGCGCGAAGAATTGTATCGGCGCGCCCGGAGCTTACTTGCCGACGTCCACTTGAACCTCGATCCCGAGACGCCAATTCGCAATCTTGGTTTAGGCCATCAACAACTGATTGAGATCGCGAAAGCGCTCTCTCACGAGGCCCGGATTCTCGTGCTGGACGAACCAACCGCCGCCCTCACCGATGCCGAAGTAGAGACGCTCTTCGGAATTCTGAACCAACTGCGAACGCGGGGCGTTGGCATGATTTACATCTCGCACAAATTGAACGAAGTTTTTCGCATTAGCGATCGAATCACCGTTCTCCGTGATGGCCGGACAGTCGGTACGGATCAAACGTCTGATCTAAATCAGGCAACGGTGATTGCGAGGATGGTAGGTCGCGAGGTCGGTGACATCTTTCCGGTCGTGGACCACGATTATGGCGAAGTCGTGTTTGCCGCGCGCAGCATCTCGGTCGAGGATCCAGTCGTCAAAGGCAAGAAACTGGTCGATGAGGTTAGCTTTTCTGTTAAAAGGGGCGAAGTCCTGGGAATTGCGGGTTTGATGGGGGCCGGCCGCAGCGATCTGCTGATGGCCATCTTCGGGGCGCATCCTGGGCGCGTGTCCGGCGTTACTGAGATCGAAGGCCAACCAGTAGTTATCAAAAGCCCGGGCGAGGCAATCGGGCACGGGATTGGTTTTGTTACCGAAGATCGCAAACGCTTTGGTCTGGTACTCGACCAAACGATTCTTAATAACATGACATTGGCTGGTCTGCGAGACCTATCCGGGAGATTCGTCACCAGTATCGATGCGGAAGCCGCGGCGGGTGAGCGCGCGATGAGGGAACTACGCGTTAAAGCAAACTCAATCTTTACGATTGCAGGGACGCTTTCAGGTGGAAATCAGCAGAAGGTGGTGTTGGCTAAGTGGCTGTTGACGAATCCCCGCGTGCTATTTCTCGACGAGCCGACTCGGGGAATCGACGTGGGGGCTAAACAGGAGATCTACGCACAGATCAACAAGCTGGCGAAGTCCGGACTCGCCATCGTGCTTGTGTCCTCAGAACTGCCCGAAGTGCTGGGTCTCTCTGACCGGGTGATTGTTTTACATGAAGGGCGCGTAACTGGCGAGTTCACGCGAGCCACCGCTACGCCGGAAAACGTGATGGCGTGTGCCACCGGCCATCTGCAACAGGCTGCATGAGAGATTGTCCGACAAACTTCAGTTTGTCGCTTTGGCAGAGTAACGTTTTGGCGAGAACTTATTTTGGGTCACAGAGTGGTGACTAATCTGAGGAAGGCGACAAACTGAAGTTTGTCGGACGGAACGAGGCAACATGGCCGATCAAGCAAACGAATCTGTCAGTGAGCGCCCAACGGTAGCCTCGGATTTCGTTGCGACATCCGAAGACGCCGAGACAATTCAGGAAACCCGGATTGGTAAGTTCCGGATTCCCACCGATACACTGCGCGCCTACACGATGCTGTTTGCCCTGATCGCCATCTGGATATTTTTTCATTATTCAACAGATCGAATCTTTCTCGACCCGCGAAACTTTTCCAACCTCATGAGGCAAACTGCCGTCACCGGCGTGCTCGCCGTGGGAATGCTGATGGTGATCGTGACGGCGCAGATCGATCTTTCAGTGGGTTCGCTGGTCGGGCTGGCCGGCGGCATCGCGGCGATCGCGCAAGGGTGGTTGGGCTGGGGCCTGGCGCCATCGCTTGCTGTTGGGATCGGCGTGGGCCTCGCAATTGGCGCGACGCAGGGCGCGTTGACGGCCTACGCCAACATCCCGGCGTTTATTGTGACGTTGGGAGGGTTGCTGGCCTGGCGCGGAGTCATTCTTGGTTTGAGCCGAGGAGAAACGATTCCGCTCAGAATCCAATCTTTCAAGTTAATTGGACAAGGTTACGTTGGCCCGTTAGTTGGTTGGGTGATTGCGGCCGTCGCCGTTGCCGGGATCATTTTCCTGGCAATCTCCCGAAATCGCGCTCGCCGCCGTCACGGACTCGGAGCTACCTCATTGGCCACGACTCTGGCGCGCATTCTGATTCCCACTGCAGTTATCATCGCTTTCATCTACACGATGAACTCCTACGAGATCGCTCCCGGGATAGCGGCCGGTATTCCAAATCCTGTGATTATCTTTTTGGGAGTGGCACTGATGGGTGCGTTCCTTACCCAAAACACAACTTTCGGCCGCTATCTATACGCGATTGGCGGTAACCCTGATGCTGCGCGACTTTCCGGTATTAATATTCGCAGGCACATTCTGGCAGTTTTTTGTATCATGGGAGTTTTGTCCGGTGTAGCTTCAATCATCTACACAGCGCGGGTGGGAAGCGCTTCTCCGGACGCCGGACAACTGCTCGAGCTTGACGCCATTGCCGCCTGCGTCATTGGAGGTACGAGCTTGATGGGCGGACGAGGAACAGTATTTGGCGCGGTGCTGGGCGCGCTGATAATGGCCAGTTTGGACAACGGAATGTCGCTGCGAAACGTCGAGCCCTATATGCAGAACATTATTAAAGGAGCAATCCTGGTTGCCGCTGTTGGTCTGGACATGGCCGGCCGCAAGCGCGGCTAGAAAAGTTTGGCCGCGGATTACGCGGATGAATGCGGATCAGAGCAATATGAAGAATGGTAGATTGAGAGTGTCGACGGTGGGCGAAGTAGCCACAGATTAACGCGGATAAAACGCGGATTAGAGCTTTAAAGAATGGTGGATTGAGAGTATCGACCGTTAGTAGAACTAGCCGCGGATTACGCGGATAAACGCGGATCTGAGCAATTAAAGAATGGTGGATTGAGAGTATTGACCGTTAGCGGAACTAGCCGGATTACGCGGATGGAACGCGGGGTCAGAGCTTTTAAGAATGGTGGATTGAAAGTGTCGAAGGTAGCCGAAGTAGCTACAGATGAACGCGGATAAACGCGGATCTGAGCAATATGAAGAATGGTAGATTGAGAGTGTCAACGGTAGCCGAAGTAGCCCCAGATTGCGCGGATGAAGCGGATCTGAGCTTTAGGATGAGAGTATTGACCGAAGTAACAGCCGCGGATTACGCGGATAAACGCAGATCAGATAAGAGAAGCCGAAGCGGTGCATCAATAAGAAAAGTTTTCTGCGAGTCTATCTCGAATCCAGCCGTCCCAGTTTCAGAGTTTTTTCTTAGTCCACGATTCTTTAACAGTTCTGATCCACCGTTTACCGCCTAGACCGCAGCTGAGTTCCTTGCCAGGATCGAAAACTTTTCTATTGATTCTTTAATAGTTCTGATCCGCGTTTATCCGCGTAATCCGCGGCCAGTTTGATTCTTTAATAGTTCTGATCCGCTTTATCCGCGTAATCCGCGGCCAGTTCTGGCTATGCTCGAAAAACTTTTCTATTGATTTAAGTTTAAATAGTTCGGATCCGCGTTTATCCGCGTAATCCGCGGCCAGTTTTTGCTACGGAAAAACTTTTCTATGGATTCTTTAATAGTTCTGATCCGCGGCCAGTATTTGCTATGGTCGAAAAACTTTTCTATGTTTTGAAGCTCCAGCGAGGAGGACGAACAATTCGGAATGACGGCTTTAATCATTCATGGGCACTTCTACCAGCCGCCACGCGAAAATCCCTGGACGGGAAAAATTGATCAAGAGCCAAGCGCCAGTCCTTACCACGACTGGAACGAACGAATTCATGCCGAGTGCTATGCCCCAAACGCTCAGGCGCACATCATGGGCGCGCAGCAAACCATCGAGCGCACGATCAACAACTACGAACGAATAAGTTTCAACTTTGGTCCAACCCTGTTGTCGTGGCTCGAGCTGCATCATGCGGCCACCTACAATCGAATTCTTGCGGCCGATCGCGCCAGCATTAGTATGCGCGGCGGCCACGGAAATGCCATCGCGCAGGCGTATGGACATGCCATCCTCCCACTCTGCAACGATCGCGATCGTTTGACGCAAGTGCTATGGGGTATTGCCGACTTCCGTCATCGTTTCGGACGCGAACCGGAATCGCTGTGGCTGCCGGAGACGGGGTGTAATAACGCGACGCTCGATCTTTTGATCGATCAAAAACTTCGTTTCGTCATTCTGGCGCCTCATCAATTGGGCCGCTTTAAACTCCCCGGCACTCAGGAATGGCAAGAGGTTAAGGACGGCAAGCCGCCCACCACCGGCGCTTATCGTTATCTGCATCAGGATGGCTCGGGTCGTTCGCTGGCAGTCTTCTTTTACAACGATTCGGTATCACGGGCTATCGCTTTCGAAAAGGTTCTGTCGTCAAGTGAGGCTCTGGTTAATTCGTTCAAGCAGGCGGCGTCGAACGGATCTCTCGTCAGCGTCGCGACTGACGGCGAGACTTATGGGCATCATTTTAAGTTTGGCGATCTTTGTCTGGCCCATGCGCTCGAGCTTGAGGCTCCGGCAGCCGGCTTTACGATTACAAACTTTGGTGAATATCTCGATCAGCATCCGGCTGAGATCCAGGTTGAGATTAACCAGGGCGCTGATGGAGAAGGAACTTCGTGGAGTTGTTCTCATGGCACGGCGCGCTGGATGAGTGATTGCGGTTGCCAGATCGGAGCCGAGCCGGGCTGGAATCAGGCCTGGCGCGGACCTCTTCGCGCAGCTTTTAACTTTCTGCGCGATCACGCCGCCAGAGAATTTGAAAGTGCCGGTGGTGATCTGTTTATCGATCCGTGGGACGCGCGAAACGCATACATCGAGCTGATTCTCAACCCGCTTCGTGCTCCGGCGGATTTTCTGCGCCGCCATGCAAGGAGGCCTCTGTCGCAGATCGATCACGATCGGGCCCTTGCCCTTTTGGAAATGCAGCGGCACTCGCTGCTGACGTTTACCAGTTGCGGATGGTTCTTTTCAGACATTTCCGGGATTGAGAGCGCGCAGGTGCTCAAATATGCCGCCCGGGTCATTGAATTGATGGACCAGTTAGGATTGTCATCCGGGCGTGATGAATTTCTGGAGATCCTGTCGAAGGCAAAGAGCAACCGCCCCGGCCTCGGCACCGCCGCCGATATTTATCGTCGGTCGATTGAAAGACTTGCGCCCCATTTGACTTGAGTAAATTTTCTTAGGCGCCTTTGGACCTAAGAACCAACGAACCCACCACACGAACCAACGCTAAAATCTTTGGTGACAATTCGTGTGATTTTCTAGGATCAACTCTTTTTGGCTGCGGCATCAGCCACGCCGTGGTACGGCGTGACACGTATCGAGGTCCAATCCGCTCTCTTGATAGTTTTGCGGTAGACTGCGTCCAACTAATGGCAAAATCGAAGACACCTCAATCGCCAAAGCCCGGCCGTAAGCAGACCGACGCTACCGGCACAAACTCTCGCTCCTTGAGGAAGACGGTACGGCGGCGGTCTCGATCCTCATCTCCCGATCAGTGGCACAGACTTCAGTCTGTGGTGATTCCGCAGCAATTCTCGCCCACGCTTGGTGAGATCGATCTACACCTCTTCGGCGAAGGAAAGCACGAACGAATCTACGAAAAACTCGGCGCGCACCCGTTGACTCATGAAGGTCGGCGAGGAGTCGCGTTTGGGTTGTGGGCGCCACAGGCGGAACGGGTCAGCGTGGTCGGCAATTTCAATAACTGGGACGGCTCGAAACATCCGATGCGCTCCCTGGGCCAAAGCGGTGTGTGGGAACTCTTCATTCCGGAACTCAAAGCCGGCGAGCTTTACAAGTACGAAATCAAGAGTCCCGGCTTGCCAAAGTTTCTCAAGGCCGACCCTTATGCATTCATGATGGAAGTGCCTCCCGACACTTCTTCAATAGTCTTCAAATCAAAATATCGTTTTCGCGATCGCGCCTGGTTAAAGGTACGCGCGGGTCGCGAGCATTTTCGCCGCCCGCTATCCATCTACGAGGTGCACTTTGGGTCCTGGAGACGGGTGACTGAAGAGAACAATCGCCCGTTCTCTTATCGCGAAATGGCCGAACCGCTTGCGGACTATGCGCACGAGATGGGCTTTACCCATGTCGAGTTTCTCCCCTTGAAGGAGCATCCATATGGGCCGTCGTGGGGTTATCAGGTGGGCAGTTACTATGCGGCTTCAGCCCGTTACGGATCACCTGACGATCTGCGCTACCTGATCGATCACCTGCATCAGCGCGGCATCGGAGTGATTATGGACTGGGTGCCGGCGCACTTTCCGAAGGATGCATTTGCGCTGGGACGTTTCGACGGCTCGGCGCTTTACGAGCACCTCGATCCGCGCAAGGGCGAGCATCCCGACTGGGGCACATATATTTTCAATTATGGCCGCAATGAGGTGCGAAACTTTCTCATTGCCAATGCGCTGTACTGGTGCCGCGAGTTTCACATCGACGGACTTCGTGTCGACGCGGTGGCTTCGATGCTTTATCTGGATTACAGCCGCAACGAAGGCGAGTGGGTCCCGAACCAGTTCGGCGGCCGTGAGAACCTGGAAGCTATCTCTCTTTTGAAGGAGTTGAATGAGGTCATCCATCGAGAGTGTCCGGGAGCGATGATGATTGCCGAGGAATCTACCGCCTGGCCGCAGGTGAGTCATCCCGTTTATGCGGGAGGTTTGGGCTTTGATTTCAAGTGGAACATGGGGTGGATGCACGACACACTCAAATACTTTAAGACAGACCCGTTGTTTCGCGCCGGTAATCACAACGCGTTGACGTTCGGTTTGATTTACGCGTGGAGTGAGAATTTCATCCTGCCGTTCTCGCATGACGAAGTCGTCCACATGAAGGGCGCGCTGCTGAACAAGATGCCCGGCGAAGAGCAGCAGAAGTTCGCCACCCTGCGCGCGCTGTATGGGTACATGTGGGCGCATCCGGGCAAGAAGTTACTTTTTATGGGAGGAGAATTTGGCCAATGGCGCGAGTGGACTGAGCAGGAGAGTCTTGACTGGCATCTGTTGGAACAGCCTGAGCACGCCGGCATCCGGGCTTTGGTTAAGGATCTGAATCAGCTTTACAAGGATCATGCATCGCTCTGGGAAACCGACGGCGAGGCCGCGGGTTTCCAGTGGATTGAAGTAGATAATGCCGCAGAAAACATCATTGCGTTCCGGCGAATCTCATCCTCGACGGGCGGTGAAATCATCTTCGTAGGAAATTTTTCTCCGGTGAAGAGGGAGGGGCATCGGATTGGCTTGCCGCAGTCAGGAAAGTACCAGCAGATTCTGAACACTGACCTGGAAAGGTATGGTGGCGAGGGAACCGGAATTGTAAGGGCTTTAACTGCCGAAGAGATTCCGTCGCAGGGCTTGGATTACTCGGCGGCAATCACACTCCCGCCACTCAGTGCGATGTGGTTTGAGGCGCCAGTTCGGCAAATGAGAAGTAGTTCGCCAAAATCTCGTGAGGTGAAACGTTGAGCAAGACCGTCTTATTTGCTTCGGAACGGTTGCGCTGTAAAAAAGTCGTGTGTAGACTCTCACCCATGGCAACAAACTTGGCAATTGATGATAGATTAATCGAGCAAGCGGTCAAGCTGAGCGGCCATCGGACTAAGAAAGCTGCTGTCACAGAAGCCCTCCAGGAATATATCCACCGTCGCAAGCAAGCTCGCGTTGTGAAACTGTTCGGAAAGATCGATTTCGACAGTAATTACGATTACAAGCAATCTCGCAAGCGATCGTGAATGTGCTCGTCGACACAAGCGTCTGGTCTCTCAGCCTTCGACGCACGTCCCAAGCTGTTCATCCATGTGCTGAGGAGCTCACAAAGCTTATCCACGAAGAGAGGGTCGTAATGATAGGTGTCATTCGACAAGAAATTCTCTCAGGGGTCAAGCATGCGAATCAGTTTGCAAAGCTGCGAGATCAGCTTCGGGCTTTCCGCGACCTGCCTGCCGAAACTGAAGATTTCGAACGAGGAGCCGAGTTTTACAATAAATGCCGCACCAAAGGAATCCAGGGCTCGACCATCGATTTTTAATTTGTGCAATTGCTGTTCGCTACGAACTAGCGATCTTCACAACCAATGCTGATTTTCATCATTACGGTCAGTTTCTGCCAATTCAGCTCCACAAGTTAAGAGTATGAGCCTGAGATTATTCCCGCATTTATTACGATGCCGAGTCACAATGGTGCGAGGTGCGGTCGAAATTTTTGATGCGGAATTCCAGGTTTTTTACTGATGGAAAAACGCGACTTCCTCACGCCTTTTCCTCGAAGAGACATATATCAACCACGGTATGACCGGAAATAATCGGCAGGTAATTAAGCGACAATCTACTAATCTCTTGAGTACGTTGCTCTGGCCGATCTTCATTTCATCGGCTATCTTCAAGAGTAATGACTAACTGGAACGACATTCGAAAACAATTCCCCGTCACCGAACGCACCGCATATCTCAACACCGCGGCGGCCGGACCACTAGCGCGATCCACAATGGAGGCCGGAACGGAATATTACCAGCAGATGATGGCTGACGGCGACGTTCACTGGAACCAGTGGCTGGCGCAGAGAGAACTGGTGCGAGCGAAAATCGCAAGGTTTATCAACGCTGAGCCGGATGAAATCGGATTCACTACCAACACCTCGTCCGGCATGAATCTCATCGTGGATGCGCTCGAGGGAAGGGGCGAGGTAATCTCCTGCGATTTGGAATTTCCCGTCTCAACTATTCCCTGGATGCATCGACGCATCCCAGTCCACCGCCTCCGAAGTGTCGAGGGCACAATCGATCTCAATGACATTCGCGGCGCGATGAACGGCAAGACCGGCATTATTTCGTTGAGCCACGTTCAATTCTCAAATGGATTCCGCATCGACCTCGAGCAACTGGGCCAGGAAAAGGGCAATCACGCCCTCGTGGTAAATGCGAGCCAGTCGGCAGGTGTTTTTGAGATTGACGTGAAGCGCATGAAGATCGACGCCCTCTGCACGACGGGTCACAAATGGATGCTTTCGGGCTATGGTTCAGGTTTTGTGTACCTGAGCAGGGAATTATTGGAGCAGTCCATGCAGCGCACGATTGGCTGGCTCAGCGTCGTCGATCCTTACGCGGACCGTAATGCTGAGGTTCGCCTGCGAAAAGATGCCTCGGCCCGAGCTGAGCTGGGCTGCCCGCCTTTCGCAGGTATCTTTGCGCTGGGAGCTTCGGTTGATTTTCTGTCGGCCATCGGATCAAGAAACGTCGAGGAGCGAGCCCTCTCACTCAATCGGTTCCTGACCGATCGCTTGCAGGAAGCAGGCTGGAAAGTGCTTTCCCCCTTGCGACTCGAAAGTTATCGCTCCGCTGAAACCCTGGTTGCTATCGATAATCAGTCTCAGGTGGTCGCACGACTTGCCGGGCAAGGAGTTATGGTTACGGAAAAACCCGAAGGAATTCGAGTGGCGACCAACTTCTTCAATAACGAAGATGATATCGATCGATTGATCCGAGCACTCCCGACGTTAGAAGCTGGGGAAAAAGCCAACACTAGCCACAGATGAACACGGATTGATCCGATCAGAAGTTAAATAGTGAGCGAAGGTCTTTACGCCCGTTTTTTCTTCAGCACCTGGTCTGTTTTTGATCAGTCTTATCCTGGTAAATATGTGGCCAACGTCATACGCGCTTCATCCGCGCGAGAGAAGATAGGTGAAGCTAATCCGCCCGTGTAGGTCGAACCTTGAAAATCTGCCGACTCACGTCGAGGGGATCTAAAGGCATCGATGAGAACGCTCACTTTTATTTGCACCCGCGGTTGAGTTGATTGCTTAATTTCTTGATCTTCTCTACCTAATGAATCCTACCTTTTAGCCTTACTACGCTCTCTACCTTTGACTGAAACCTTTCCATCTGCCTTTCTTTCGTCATTACTGCTGAAATGTTTATGCGCCAGACGAATAAAGGTCTGCATGATTGGCGACTCATAGCCGCCGGTAAGCCTGGCAATCCCAAGCTCCCAATTGATCTGGGCGCCCTCGATCCACCAACGCACCAGCCGACCCTTCTCGACCTCCTCGTCCGCCGATCGAAAGGGAACGATGCCGACGCCCATGTCTGCTTCCACCATTCGTCTGATCGCCGCCTGGCGGCTCAATTCCATGGTCACGTTCAAGGTCACTCCGGCCTGCGCAAAAAATTGATCGATCAACCGGCGAGTGTTGCCGCCGCGCTCACCAAGGATCAGTTTCTCCCCAGCCAAACTATAGGCGCTTACGGTTCGTTGTTTGGCGAGCCGGTGACGAGGCGACGCGATGGCGATTAATTGATCCTCAGCGAGCCGTTCGGTCTGAATGCCACGCGCCTCGACTGGCAGGGAAACAAACGCCAGATCCAACTCGCCCGCAAGAATTTGTTGAACCAGGGCTTCGCTGGTTCCCGAGCCAACCGTCACCTCGGCGAGCGCGTGTTGTTTGCGCAGTTCCCTCAACATTTTCGGCAGCGTCTCAGTGGCAACCGTGGCCGACGAGCTGCCGATTCGCAGTCTGCCTTTTTCGGCGCCGGCCAACTCGGCGATCTCATCCTGAGCAGCGTCATGCTCGCGCAGAATGACTCGAGCGCGTTGCAACAAATGTTCGCCGGCCTCAGTCAGAAGCACGCGTCGAGGCGCGCGGACAAACAATTTTGCTCCCAACTCATTCTCGAGTTGGCGAATCTGCATGCTGATGGCGGCCTGGGTTACATGAACCCGCTGGGCCCCGGCCGTAAAGGTGCCTGATTCGGCAATCGCTACAAACGCTCGCAGTTGTCTGATTTCCATTGATAGCCCCCAGTATCAGGGGAGGTTATCATAATAATAAAATCTTTTAGTTTCCATTATAAATTTTGCTTGCCTAGAATAACCGGACTCATGGTTACGACTGAGCGCAGATCAACCGATGTATTGACGCCTCGGAAACTACGTTCTCGCTCGGCCGTCCTTGGCGTCGACGGAGGCGGAAGCAAGACGCACGCGGTGATTCTTGATGCCGAGCAGCGTCTAATTGGGGAAGGTGTGGCTGGCCCATCAAACCCTCTACGCGTGGGGGTCTCGCGGGCAGCGATGGCGGTGCGCGAAGCAGTGGATAAAGCCTGCGTTATGGCCCAAGTGCGCCGCGAGGACATTCGAGCAGCTCAGATTGGTTTGGCTGGGACTCGCCGAAAAGAGTTGAGTGCACGCGTTCGGGAGGCGCTGACTAGCCTTGGGATTCGCGACCTCGAAGTCGTCAGTGATGCCGAGATCGCGCTCTACGGCGCAACTGACGGTGAGCCGGGCGTAGTTGTGATCGCCGGGACCGGATCGATCTGCTGCGGAATGGACGCTCGGGGGAAGCAGTTTTGCGCCGGAGGCTGGGGTCCGCTCGCCGGGGACGAGGGTGGCGGCGCCTGGATCTCACGACGCGCCTTGAGGGCCATCGCACACGCTTCCGATGGCCGCGGACCAAAGACTTCATTAACCGCCACCGCTTGTACTTACTTCCATGTAAGCACGCCTGAGGATCTCTCAACCGCCATCTATGCGCCGTCCATAACGAATGAGCATCTGGCAGGTTTTGGAAAACACGTCATTGAAGCCGCGCTCGCAAAAGATCCAGTGGCCCGCGAGATAGTCGCCGAGGCCGGACAGGAACTCGGCCGAGCGGCGGCGGCGGTGATCCAAAAGCTAAAACTGGAGTCTGAGCGCTTTCAGGTCGCCTACGTCGGTCGGATCTTCACGGCTGGAGGCGAGTTGGTGCTGGAACCGATGCGTCAACGCATCGAGCAGACGGCGCCCCGGGCTTTTTTCGCGCCCCCTCGTGTTTCTCCGCCGATGGCTGCGGCGCGCATGGCCCGCGAGCGATCCAATCATGTCGCGGTTGCAGTCTAAAGATCGGCGCGCAAAAGATGAAATCTGACAACACGCATCCCCTTTCCATCACCGAACAGGAGAATGACCGAACCACGAATCTGAGTTCCCTTCCCTTAGGCGAAATTGTTCGCTTAATGAACGACGAGGATGCCCAGGTCGCACCCGCGGTTTTTAAGGTTCTCTCCGAGATAGTAAAAGCGGTGGCCGGAATCGTCGATCGACTTAGCGGGACGGGAAGACTTTTTTATATTGGAACGGGAACATCGGGGCGCTTGGGTGTATTAGATGCTGCCGAGTGTCCACCGACTTTTGGCGTATCTGCCGATCTGGTGCAGGCGGTCATCGGTGGTGGTTACGATGCCTGTTATCGAGCGGTCGAAGCCTCAGAGGATGAGCCCGACGCCGCCAAGCATGATCTGGAAGTACGAGGGTTTGGAAAGGAAGATGCTCTTGTCGGGATTGCCGCCTCCGGGCGAACGCCATACACAGTCGGCGCGGTTTCATATGCTCGTAGCTTGGGTGCTTTCACGGTGGCGATTACTTGCGCACCGGAATCTCCCATCACTCGCGCGGCAGAAATAAGTATTATCCCCGAGGTAGGGCCTGAAGTGCTTACCGGCTCGACTCGTTTAAAGGCGGGCACAGCGCAGAAAATGGTTCTCAACATGATTTCGACTGCGACTCTGGTGAAATTGGGTTACGTTTCAGGCAACCGAATGTCCAATATCCGCGCGAGTAATACGAAGCTTCGCGGCCGCGCTATCAGAGTCATCATGGCGGAGATCGGTCTCACCGAGAATGCCGCGTCGACGATGCTCGAGGCAGCAGATGGTGATACGAAATTGGCTTTGGTGATGGCCCGAACGGGATCCAGCGCCGAAGTCGCCAAAAGCGCGCTGTGGAGCTCAAAGGGGGTTGTCAAAGACGCGGTCAATCGGATCGTCCACAGCTTAGGCGGATAAGCGAACGAGAGAAGAGCAGTTAGAAATCAAGACAAGATCTCAAAAAAACTCCAAACTTATTAGCTGTAGGGAGTATCTTAATTGTGCGGAGTTTAGTCTAAATCTGCGGAATCTGCGGATTTTTCTTACTTGTAACAATGCGTGCGATTGACCTGGTAATCATCTTTGGCTACCTGATCGGCATCGTTCTGTTTGGGGTCTGGTTTGCTCGCCGGCAAGAGACGACGAGCGATTATTTCCTGGGCGATCGATCGGTACCCTGGTGGGCTGTCGCTGCCTCAATCGTTGCCACCGAAACCTCGACCATCACCTTTATTTCTGTTCCCGGCATCGCCTTCGCTCGCGGCGGAAATTTTCAGTTTTTGCAACTGGTGTTTGGGTATCTCCTGGGCCGAATTGTCATCGCGCTGTTGTTCATCCCGTCATATTTTCGTGGCGAGCTCATGACGGTTTACCAGCTTCTCGATCGGCGGTTCGGCGGCAAGATCAAGATACTGGCCGCATCACTCTTCGTTGTAATGCGAAACATCGCGGACGGAATTCGGTTGCTGTTGACGGCGATTGTCCTGGCCGCTGTGTACACCTCATTCCAACCGGCGGTGAATGCGGAAATGATCATCATCGCCTCCGTGATTCTCATCGGCGTGGCAATGATCATCTTTACCTACTTCGGCGGCATGGAAGCGGTAATCTGGGTGGAGGTGATTCAGCTCGGTATTTACCTGGTGGGCGCCGTAGCCGCTGCCATTGTTCTTATTTCGGCGATCGATGGAGGGTTCGGCGCGGCCATCGCGACTGCCGCGCCGTATGAAAAGTTTTCAATGTTCGACTTTTCGTTCAACCTCACGAAAACATATACGTTCTGGGCGGGCTTGATAGGCGGTTGTTTCCTGACTATGAGTACCCATGGAACGGATCAGTATTTGGTACAACGCTATTTATGCACCGATCGTCCAAAGCGAGCGGCGGCGGCTCTGCTGACGAGCGGCGCAATCGTCCTCGGGCAATTTGTAGGTTTTCTTTTCATTGGAGTGCTGTTATTTGCCTTCTATCATCCCTTCACCGAACCCGGTTATGCGACCGCGGCAGCGACCGCCTTTCCTTTTACCGGAGGCGACCGGGTTTTTCCCGACTTCATCACACGCTATATGCCGCCCGGATTATCAGGACTGGTAGTAGCGGCGATCTTCGCAGCCGCCATGTCTTCGTCGCTGAATTCCATCGCCGCCACCGCCGTGACTGATCTATACAAACCTCTGCGTCCGCGTCGCTCGGACAAGCATTATTTAAAGGTTTCGCACGTGCTGACGCTCGCCTGGGGCGTGGTCCAGATAGCGGTGGCTATATTAATGCGGAACCGGAACCGCTCGGCGTTGGATCTGGCGTTGTCGATTGCGTCATTAATAAATGGTCCAATACTGGGTGTCTTTCTCGTCGGAGTATTTTTCAGACGCGTTAGTCAACCACCCGCGTTAATCGGCATGCTGGTGAGTATGGCGACAATGCTTTACATCTATTTCGCAACCAGTATTGCTTGGACCTGGTATGTATTTATTGGCAGTTGCCTTACGCTAGGGGTGGCGGGACTGGCTAGTTTTGCTTTTGCATCAGCACCAGAAAGCCGGCAAGACGAGCTGGCTCCGCGAAATGCACTCGAATGATGAATAGTTTGATGCGTTCTCTTATTTGCCTGGTCGCCGTCCTGGCGCTCTGCGTCGGGTCGGGGCCGGTGAGTGTCGTTATCTTTGCTGCGAATCCAATCCTCGCTGCTGCAAAGGACAAGCCGGAGATTAAGCCTTATCCGTCCACCCCGTCGCGCGATGCGCTGAAGTGGGCTGATAAAGAGCTGCGCCGCATGTCAATTGAAGAGAAGATTGGTCAACTTATCTCAGTCGGAGTAAATGCGACCTTTCTTCATCAGGACAGCGATGCCTTTCGCGTGCTGAAGCGACAGGTTGAAGAGAATCATATCGGCGGCATTATTCTCTTTCGTGGACCAGTCTACGAGTCGGTGGTGCTGATGAACCGCATGCAGCAACTAGCGCGATATCCGCTACTCATTTCCGCGGATCTCGAAGCCGGCGCCGGCATGCGTTTTGACGATACGATCAATTTTCCCTGGAACATGGCGGTTGCGGCTACCGGCAATCCTGAATACGCGCGCCGGCAGGGCGAAATCACGGCACGTGAAGCGCGCGCTCTTGGCGTTCATCAGATCTACGCTCCCGTGGTCGACGTCAACAACAACGCCGCCAACCCTGTTATTAACGTTCGCTCTTATGGCGAAGACCCGGCTGAGGTCGCGCGTTTCGCGGCGGCTTTCACTGAGGGCGCGCAGCGAGGCGGCGTAATTGCAACTGCTAAACATTTCCCTGGCCATGGCGACACTGCGATTGATTCGCACCGAGGTTTGCCGGAAATCAACGTCAATCGTGAGCGGCTGAACTCAGTCGAGTTGGTTCCCTTTCGGGCCGCGATCGGTGCGGGCATCGGCTCAATCATGGTGGCGCATGTTGGCTTGCCTCAAATTGATCCTACTTTGGTCAAACCGCTGCCGCGCGAAGAGAAGATCCGGCCAATCGACACGGTCGAAGATGGTGAGATCATTGCCGAAAGCGCGGCAATTCCGGCGACGGTCTCACCGGTCATCAGCGGCTTGCTTAGAAGCGATCTCAAGTTTAATGGACTGATTGTCACGGATGCGATGAGCATGAGCGGCCTGACGATCTACTTCAATCAGGATGAAGCCGCCGTGCGCGCGCTGGAGGCCGGCGCCGACTTGCTTCTCAAACCCGCTAGTCCGGATGCCGCGGTTCGTGGCGTGCGGGAAGCAGTTCGAAGCGGCCGACTGACTGAGAAGCGAATTGAGGAATCCGCGCGCAAGCTGCTGGCGGCAAAATACGACCTCGGGCTCGTGAAGCAGCGGATCACGCCGGTCGATGAGATTGATCGCATTGTGGCCAGCCGTGATGCCGTCACGCTCGCGCGCGAGATCGCCGAGCACGCAATTACATTGGTCCGCAACGACCAAAACCTCCTACCTTTGAGTAAAACAAGTCGAGTTTTCAATTTGGCGATCACTAATGGTGACGATCGATTGTGGATTGCCAACGCTTTCACTGCCGCGATGGCTCGGGGCGGCCGCCGCCTTGAAACGATTGTGCTAGATGAGCGTTCTTCAGATGCTGAGGTAGAGAAGGCTTTGGAGAAGGCGAAAGGGGCTGACCTTGTGATCGCTTCGCTCTATGGGCGCGTGCGATCCGGCCAGGTGGGTAGTGTGGGCTTGCCCGGTCCAGGCGCGAGAGCTTTGTCGACCTTAATCGCGGGCAAAACTCCGATCATTGGCATCAGCTTCGGAAACCCTTATTTGCTACAGAGTTTTCCTGAGTTGCGCACGTACATGGTTGCATATGGCGATATGCCGAGCCTGCAACAGGCTGCGGCACGGGCACTGTTGGGTGAGATTAATATTACGGGAAGATTGCCGATTTCGCTGCCGGGGCAGTATCCACGCGCCACGGGAATACAACTGAAGGGGCGAGCAAATTGAAGCGCCTGAGGGGTAGTGTCTTAATGTCACGGTATGCAAACGTCCTTGTCGAGAGGTGGGCCCGGATAATCAAGAACGATTCCTTGTCTCTGGACTTCCCATTGGATCGAACATTTGGAAGACTGATTGGTCTTCTTTTGTCGCTTCTTATAGTTTCCGCTCAATCGTTTTCAGCGTATCCCTCCTCACAATTGCCTGCTGCAAAAGCTGCGCTCGTTAACCTTTCGTCCCAGAGGCTGGCAGAGATTGACGATGCCGTAGCGGAGGGAATCTCAAAAAAGCAACTTCCGGGCGCCGTGATTCTTGTGGCCCGGCACGGTCGCGTGGTGTGGCGCAAGGCGTATGGAGCGCGCGCTGTCGAGCCGGCCCGCGAACCGATGTCCGCCGACACGATTTTCGACGTCGCCAGTCTAACCAAAGTCGTAGCCACCGCGACCAGCATCATGATTCTGGTCGAACGGGGAAAGCTGCGCTTGACCGATCCGGTCTCCAACTACATTCCGGAGCTAAAGGGTGACGGAAAAGAGAGAATCACCATTGAGCACCTGTTAACTCATCGCTCCGGTTATGCACCGGACTTCAATTTGAAGGAGCGCTGGACGGGCCACGACGAAGCCATCAAGAGACTGATCAAAGAACCTTTGCGCCATTCACCCGGAACTCGATTCATTTACAGCGACATCGGTTACATCGCTCTTGGCGAAGTGATTCATCGCGTCAGTGGATTGACGCTCGACCAGTTTGCCAGCCGAAACATTTTCATCCCGCTGGGAATGCGCGATACCGGGTTCCGTCCGCCGTTAAGCCAAGTCACGCGAATTGCGCCGACGGAAAAGCGCCGCGGGCAGATGACCTATCTCGGCGACTCGAATGAAGATGCCGGCGCGGAAGGAGAAAAATGGCTGCGCGGACGGGTTCACGATCCAACCTCATATCGCATGAACGGAGTCGCGGGACATGCCGGCCTTTTTTCAACCGCCGGCGACCTGGCCACTTATTGCCAAATGATTCTCAACGGCGGCCAGTATCGAGGCGTTCGCATTCTGGGTCCGTTGACGGTTGCTGAAATGGTGCGTCCGCGGCTGGTCACTGCAGGCGGTTGGACCCGTGGATTGGGCTGGGACATCAACACCACCTTTTCCACTAACCGCGGGGACCTTTTTCCGCTTGGTTCATTCGGCCACACCGGGTTTACCGGTACTTCAATCTGGATCGACCCGGCAACCGAAATGTTTGTAGTCTTTCTCAGCAACCGCGTGCATCCGGATGGCAAAGGAGATGTGGCGTCGTTACGCGGGCGCGTGTCGTCCATCGCTGCCGGCGCAGTAACAGATGAGGCTGCGGCCAAAAACGCCCGCGATCAACTCGAGCGTTACTCCGAAAATCTGTTGAGACAGGCCGATCTATTTACGAGCGAGTCTCGAAATCTGTCTGCAAGCGGGTCCTCGACCACGAGTCCAATCACCGAGACCCGGGTGCTGACGGGAATCGATGTACTTGAGCGCGATGGTTTCAAACAACTCGCCGGCCTGAAGATTGGCTTGGTTACAAATCACACCGGGCGCAGTCGCGACGGACGTCTAACCATCGACGTCTTAAACAAAGCCAACAACGTGCGATTGGTAGCGTTGTTTTCTCCCGAGCATGGGATTCGTGGACTAATGGACGAGAAGGTTTCGGATTCCAAAGACGACCAAACGGGTTTGCCCATCTATTCGCTTTACGGCCAGACGCGCCGTCCCAAGCCGGAGCATTTGATAGAACTCGATGCCCTCGTTTTCGACATCCAGGATATAGGCACACGTTTCTATACTTATATCTCGACGCTTGGCTATGTAATGGAAGAGGCGGCCAAAGCTCGTTTGCCGGTCTTTGTTCTCGATCGGCCGAATCCAATCGGTGGTCTCGCCGTGGAAGGACCGATAGCCGACCCGGATAAGCTTTCCTTTACTGGCTATCACACGATTCCGGTGCGGCACGGGATGACGATTGGCGAGTTGGCGCAGCTCTTCAATCAGCAGCGCAAGATTGGCTGCGACCTGCGCGTGATCAAAATGGAAGGTTGGCGGCGCAGCATGTGGTTCGACGCCACCAATCTCACCTGGGTTAATCCTTCGCCAAACATGCGCAGCTTGACCGCGGCCACGGTGTATCCGGGGATCGGCTTGTTGGAAGCTCCCAACTTCTCAGTCGGCCGAGGCACTGACACTCCGTTTGAAGTAGTGGGCGCTCCGTGGATCGACGGCCGGCAACTGGCAGCGTATCTCAACGGCAGAAATCTTCATGGGGTTCGGTTTGTTCCATTGCGCTTCAAGCCAAACGCCTCCGTATTTAAAGGGCAAGAATGCGGCGGCATAAATATCATCATTACTGACCGATCGACATATCGTCCGGTAGAAACCGGAATCGAGGTAGCGATGGCTCTGAGAAGGCTTTATCCCGAAGACTGGAAGGTTGATTCGTATTTAAGGTTGCTGGTTAATGCGGCCACTCTTGAACGGGTGCGGCGTGGTGATGATCCGCAAGTCATCGTGGAATCGTGGAATGAGCAATTAAATGAGTTTCGAAAGGTGCGGGCGAAGTTTCTGTTGTATGACTGAAGAAAATTCTCGGCTGCGGCTGCAATTGCGAGATTAGGAGAAAGGTCCGGATCCGGACTCAAGGAATCGCGCAAACCGTACTTGTGTATCTGTAACCACGACAAACTGGTCTGCTAATCTGTCAGCGTAGCTTTGGAGTAAACGCTGAATTACGTCAATTTTATTGGCAACACGTTCGTCGCCAAGACGCATGAATATGACGCCGCGATGTGGGCGGCGCTCTCGAAAGACTTTTTCCCCGAAATCTCTGTCGTTCGTAATCAAAATCCAGCTTTCTTCGTATGCTTTCTGAATGATTTGTTCGTCTTGCATCCCACGAGCTTCATCAAACACCGAAAAGATTTCATGTCCCAGAGCAGCTAACCATGCGGCTACTTTCGGACCTGAACACTCATCCACAAGGAATCGCATCTAGGCAGACTCCACGGTAAGAGGCATGAAATCAGTTTCTCCCAGCGACTTAGTCGCAAATAGAAAGCAGGCTTGAATGTCTTCAGGTTTTAGCCCTTTGTACTCTTCCAGGATCTCGTTAGTAGAAGCACCATGGGCCATCAAATTAAGAATATACTCAACGGTCAAGCGAGTGCCCTTTATGACTGGCTTTCCAACCATCACCTTCGGATCAACTGTGATTCGCTCCAGCAACTCTTCGTCTTTCATCTTTGTTCATCCTCCAGCCGGCTCTAGCGGTCGAATTTATAGGCGAACTAAATCTTAGATTAGAAATCTCTTTAAACCCAGGCATTTGTATGTATTGAGTACAACAGGGCATGAACGCGGTAACAGTATACACCCGCGGCAACAGACATGCCTGAAAGCAAAGTCTTGTTGCTGGACACAGACAAAGAAAGCCCATTTCAAGTTAATTTGCGATTGGTGCGAAATTGACACTCAATCGGCAAGCTTCGCTGGCATCCATTTCCAAACAGAATTAATTAAAAAGACTTTAGAACTCGGTTTGAAGTCTCTAACCCGAATAATCCGCTCGTGAATCTTGCCTTCTGCGAGGAGCTCCGCGCGGAAAGTCCCGGCCAGTAATCCAGATTCAACCGGTGGGGTGTAAAGCTGCCCGTCAATTGAGACCACGACATTAGCCACGGTTGACTCGGTAATTTCTCCTCTTTCATTCCAGAGGATCACGTCATCGCAATCAGGCCGCGAGGCGAGCGCTTCTTCGTAGACCGTGCGATTCGTAGTCTTGTGAAACAGAAATCTGTCAGCCGAATCGATTGGTCTGTCCGCCAAGGCTACCCGTCGTGGATGATCACGGTCAGTACGTAGTTCAAATACCTCACTCTGCACCGCGCCATCCTTCGACAACAGTAAGCGAGCCTTCCATTGGCCTTGTGCCTGGGTCGTGGCGATGCACTTAAGCTCGCCGCGCACCGCTTCTTCCTGAAAGCAAAAATCAAAATACTGGGCTGAGGTTCTGAGCCGGTCGAGGTGCCGCTGGAGGAGAAAGAACTCGCCTTCCTTCAGAAGCATGGTTTCCAGTAGTTGAAATGAATTAGCAGAGGCGTTGAGGAATGCGCTCTTGACCAGGCACTCTTCATACTCGCGCTCCGCGGTTGAGTCGAAGGTGATGCCGCCGCCGACTCCGAACTTCGCACTTCCCGCATCCGAATCCAACACAATCGTGCGGATCGCCACATTGAAAACGCAGTCTCCACCGGGTTGGATGAAACCAATCGTGCCGGTGTAAGTTTCGCGCGGCTGGTGTTCAAGTTCATGAATTATTCCCATCGTGCGAATCTTCGGCGCGCCGGTAACGGAACCACAAGGAAAAAGAGCTGCGATCAAATCGGTCAGGCTAACTTCAGGCCGAAGCGTGGAGTCCACCGTCGAGGTCATCTGCCAGAGCGTCTCATAGCGTTCAACTTCAAACAGATTAGACACCCGTACAGACCCCGGGATCGAGACCTTGCCCAAATCATTTCTCAGCAGGTCGACAATCATCACGTTTTCCGCGCGATCCTTGGCCGAGTTTGCCAATGTTCTCGCCAGCCCTTCGTCCTCCGCAGTCCATCGGCCTCGCCTGATCGTGCCCTTCATCGGTTTCGTTCGGACTGTATTACCGTGGCGTGCGAAAAACAGTTCAGGCGATAAGGACAGTACCTGAGATCTTCCGAGGTCGAGGTACGCGCAAGTATCAGATCCCTGGGCGCGGGAAAGGTCCCCGTACCAAGTCAAGGGCTGACCGGTAAAGGTGGAGGTCAAGGGAAAAGTGTAGTTAACTTGATACGTGTCTCCCCTGGCAATCAGATCGTGAATCCGGCTGATGGCGCCGGCGTATTCAGATCTCGAGACTTGCGGGTTCCAATCACCCACGCGATAGCCATCACTGCTGAAAATCAAATTGTTTTTTGATGGACCAGTGAACACCGCTGCCCAGACCAGCGGGAGTGCGCCGGGAGGGTGAGTCTTCAGTGACCGATCAAATGCAGGGGCGGCTTCGTAGCTCAACATTAATGCTACCCAATAACCCGACATCGATGCGGCTTCTGCTTCCCTCAGCAGCGAAATCACTTCGGCAGGTTCTGATGTCGAAAAAGTTCTTAACGGCCGATCGAAGACAAGAGGCAAATGAGAAGCTCTATCGATGTGCCTGCCATATCGAGACGGGGAGAGGGAGTGACAGGGAGACGGCGGGACGGGAATACTGGGACGCTGAGACACTGGGACTCCGAACACTGCGGTAACCATGTGTCGAAGTTTACTACTGAAGAATCAGGTAAAAAAGAATAGTGTCCTATCTGGAAAGGCTGGCACTTCGTGGCACTCCAATCGCGCGGGAAAAGGGGGCTGGTGGTTAATGCGGCGTAGACGCCGAGTGTTGATGAACGGCCTACCTTGGATTTAGAGGTGAGATCAACTCACGGCCTATCGCTTTTTGGCGGCTCTGGTGCTCGCAGACCGAGTGGGGGAAGACCTGCGCCGGGGCTGACCGCTCCTCGACACGGTTACCTTCGAAACCCCCTTGGTACTGACGGGACCTCCAGCCCTTTTCACGAAGAGATTATCGACAACCCGATCTTTGCGCGTGGTTTTTGGCGGTAGCCTTACCCGGATAGCCCGGCGAATTTCTTCTTCTTCACGAGTGGCCGGGAAAGCCGCGGCCGCCAAGTCGTGCAACGTCATGATTTCCTGATAGTTGATCTGCGGACACGCTTCGTTTAATGCTCCTACGGTGACTTCAGCCGCATCCGTAACATCTGGCTCGAAAGGGTCAACTTCGAATGAAGGAAAATCGTCCTGCGGTTCATAAAAGCTAATTCCAGCTAGAGGAACTTTGAGGTCCTGTGATGCATACTTCTCACCCTGCCGCTCATTCCAAATAAGCCATTTACTCTGGTAGGTAAACTCTAGTGACTCTTGTTTGTAAAGATAGATATCCCACCGAGTAAGCCGAACAGGAAGAAAAAAGAAGTATTTTTGGGGCGGGGTTTGTTTGCTTGGTGTTTTCAAACTTACGGAACTAGTGAACTCGTCCAGATTTGTAACTTCGAAGGACTGTGTTCCGGAAAGCTCACTCGTTAACGACGTGGTAAATTCCGTCGAAATCTTTGATTGCACCTCGCCGCTGACTTTGGCTGAGACGGGGACTGGAAACAATCCTAATTGCGCATTCAACCTCGTACTCAGCTCCGAAGCGAGTTTGGTCGAAATCGTCCGCTGAACAGAACTGGCAATGTTGTCTACTCGTTTCGTGATAACGGACAGCTTGCGTTCATACTTTATGTCGGCGCCCTCGGGTAGGGTACGCTCAAGAAGAATAGGTCCTTTTTGCGTATGCACGCTCCTCCTCTTTACAACTAAGAAGATCTTTCGGACGGCGCCAAAGCGCTTCTTGATGGGAGTTTTCCAGTTCTCTTGCTCGACCAGTGTGAAATCGTCGGGAACTTTCAACCAGGTATAGCCCGTGACTGTAAAATCTTTTTTCATCAGGTCACCTCTAAGATGATGGACGATACTTGTAGCGTAAGACCTCACAGATCAAACTGAAGGTTGTTGCCACAAGGGACTGAGGAAAGACGGTCTTTCAGACTGGGGAAATTAGCACGCGTGAGCGTTAAACATCAACTTGATGCCTAATACTGATATTGAACGTTTAACTTGGAGTAGCAAGACCTTCAACGAGCTTTTCCTAACTCGGAAAAAGATCTCACAAACTAAGTAACGTCCAAAAGAGGCGTCCGTGATTGGGCGCCTCTTTTGACCCTGAATCGAGAAGTAACCTCAGAACTGTAGTTTCAGAGCAAACTGGATGACCCGGCCCGACTCTCCGGTCTGCACAATCGTCTGCGTTGAAGGCGGCGCCACCGTGGCACAGCAGGTTTGAGCAAAAACGCTGGACCTGATGCTAGGCGAACCGACCGACGCATCGCGTGGATTGTCAAAGTTCGCGTGGTTCAGAGCATTGAACATCTCGGTTCGGAATTGCAGTTTCCAGCGTTCGGTTATCTGGAACGTCTTGATGAAACCAAGATCTAGGTTCCAGTAACTCGGCGCTACAAAGATGTTCCGGCCCGCGCCATTCTGACCCGGCGGCGGGATGCAGAAGGCCAAACTCGGATCGAGTCCGCAGCGCACGCCGCCGTTTACCGGAGTGAAAAGCACCGGACCGGCGAAGGATTGACCGGGCAAATGTTGCAGATTGGCCCTGATGTTTGGGTCGAGAACCGAGGCGCGAGATTCATGATTTCCGTTGGCGGTAAATGAGCCGCTGCGAACGGCAAAAGGCTCACCCGTCATGTAAGTGAAAATGCTATTTACGGTCCAGCCGCCGAGAATCTGATTTACGACGCCGCCGGACGAACCCAGAAAACGCTTTCCTCTACCGACCGGGAGCTCCCACACTGATGCTCCCTGCAAGGCATGGGTGCGATCGAAATCAGAGCGAGCCCGCTCTTCCCGGAAGTTACGGATGTCGGTCGGAGTGCGCGAGTTGGTGGTTGAGAGTCCGCCACCCGATGCCGCACCTACGGGATCAACCGACTGGTTATCGATCGATTTGCCGAAGGTGTAGGCCATGCTCAATCCCAGCCCGCTGCTGAACCGGCGCCGGAGGGTGAACTGAGCGGCGTGGTAATTAGAGTCACCGCTGTTGTCCAGATAAGTAATCACGGCAAATTGCTGATTCGGTCTGAGCTTCAGGCCCAGAGTAGTGTCCTCGATGCGGCGAGCGAAATTCCCGGCGCTGTTGATGTCCAAATCTGTCGCCGTGGTCGTGGAGTTCAGAAACGACGTGGCCGCCGCGGCCGAGAGGCCTCCCATAGTTTGCAACTGCCCAAACAATGGAGGCGTGACGCCAGTGACGCCGGTCGGGCAGCCGGTTCCGGACGCGTTGCATCCTCTGGCTCGATTCTGCTGCATTATCAGGAACGAGGGGACGATCGCATCCGCGTTGATCTGATTGATGTCATAGGCCATGAATAGATGTGTGCCGCGGCGTCCAATGTAGGCAGCCTGCATTACGAAGCCGCCGGGCAACTCGCGTTGGAAGCTGAGGTTCCACTGGTGAACCGACGGCAACTGCATATCGGGCGCAAATACCGTTACTGGCGGTGCATTTGTTCTCAACTGTTGAGGCGGAGTCAACAAAGTGGAAGGTTGCACATTCGGAGCCGGCAATTGGGACGGGAAGCCGCCGGCTACCGTTTGATTGATACTGGGCGAGTTGACGCATCCGGCAGTAATCGTAGTGAAAGGAAAAGTTGTAGTGCAGCTTTGCACTAATCCCGGAATCCTTCCGGCTGCGGCCGTGACCTGAAATGACGAGATGGTGTCGAAAGCCAGGCCGTAGCCTACGCGAATGACGCTCTTGCCGTTGTCGCCGAAAAGACCATGAAAGAACCCCGATCTGTAATCAGGGCTCCACGCGAGGCCCAAACGCGGTCCGATAGCGCCGTTGAAGCTCCCTTCGTACCAGCGCTTCGCGGGAACGAAGCTTACCGAGCCGGGTTGATTGACGACCGGAGTCGCCGGAAGTGGGGTGCCCGCGATCGGAGTGCTGGCGACGAAAACGCTGCCCTCCGGGGAAGTATTGGCGGGTGGATTGATTTCCCAACGCGCGCCGTAGTTCAAAGTCAGATTTGGGCGAACCTTCCATTCATCCTGGAAGTAAAAGTTGTACTGGTCCAAGTTATGCTTTTCGGCATACAGGGTGATGCTGTCGCCGGTCTTGAACGGTAAAAACACGTTCTGAGCAAGGTTTGAGATGAAGGTTTGCGAGATTCGCGCGGGCAATCCATACAGGTTGTTAATGAGATTACCCAGCGTGGTGGCGTCCGTGGAATTGATGTTAGCGGCGGTGGTGAAGCCATCAGACGTAAATGGATTGCGATTTGCCGAGGCGAACGTCACCGACGGCGTGACATTGATGCCTCCCGGCTGCCCGCGTTGATCGACGTGACGATAAAAACGAAGGTTCACGCCCGCTCGAAAGACATGCGAGCCATGCACAATACTAAGATTGTCAAGTAACTGGGGCGTGGTAACCCATCGCGCCGTACGCGGCGTATTGATGTAAGGCTCACTCAGCTCGTTAAAGTTGAAAGGCGGCACATCCGGCCAATTGGGGTTGGCTTCACCCTGGGTAAAGATAAAGCCGAAGCGGCCGTATCCGACCGTCAGCTCGTTGATCACGCGCGGCGAGATCACTCGGCGATAACTGATAGCCAGATTCGATGTGCGCCGGAACACTTCACCAAGCGGCGGACCGTTCGGGTACACTTGCGGTCTACCGTTCAACGGATCACCTTTCAGAGTGTTGTAGTCAGAGAACAGGTAGCGAACGAACATGCTGTTGTTCTCGTTGAAATTATGATCTACGCGGGCCGCGTAGGCGGGCCCACGCACCTGAGTCGGCGGATTCCACAAAAACGCCGCGGTGTTGAGACCGTCACCTGAGGTAAAGTTATTCGGCAAGGGCAGTGGTGACAGAATCGACGCAACGCTGGAGTCCAGGGTTCTTCCGCCGGTGTTATTTCCGGCCGAACGAATGTCATAAACGCGAACGCAACGACGCGCCGTGGGGGTTGCGCAGATTGGCACATTCAACGCTCCAGTAACTGGATTCACCAGCAGCGTTGAATTGCGCGTGATGGTCGTATTGTTGATTACCAGCGGGTTTGCCGGATCCGGAACGAAGTAACGGAAAATTCCCGCGCGCGCCTCTGCGGTGTACACGATTGGAATGCCAAAGGTTTGATCGATCGGTTGAGTAAAGTCGATGCGGTTGGCCTGATAGCTGCCAAAAAAGAAGGTCTTGCTTTTCTTAATCGGCCCGCCCGCTTCGAAGCCATACTGCCCCATTCTAATCAGCGGCTTGGGAGTGTCTTGGGCATTGGCGAAAAATTCGTTGGAATTCAACGCCTCATTCCGAAGGAAGAAGAAGGCGGTGCCGTGATACTCGCTGGTACCGCTGCGGGTGGCGATCGAAATCGAGGCTCCGCTGTTGCGGCCTTCTTCAGCGGTGGCATTGTTGGTCGTTACCTTAAACTCCTGGACGTTATCCGGATTGATGCGATAGAGATTGCTGACCGGATTGGGCACCGAGGACTCGTTGGCTTCGATGCCATCAATGGTGACATTATAGGCGCGGTCGCGCGCTCCGTTAACGTGCACTCCCGAGCCCGCCGCTCCGGCCGATCGCTGCACTACGCCGGGTTCGAGCAGCAGCAGCGTTAGAGGATTGCGACCGTTGAGGGGCAGCGCCTCGATGGCCTTCTGCTCAACCACATTGCCGATGGTGGCATTCGTTGTTTGGAGCTGCTCAACTCCCGCCTGCACATTCACCGTCTCTGAAACCTGACCGATCTCCAGCGACACATCGATCGTCAGCGGAGTGTCGACCTGAAGTTGATTTCCGGTGATCTGAAACTTCTTAAAGCCAGTTTGCTCGACGGTCAGAGTGTAGGCGCCCACCGGTAAGGACTCGAATGAATAGAGACCAGCGGCGGTGGTTGTTTGGGTGTGCGTCACTTCCGTGGCTTCGTTGGTCAGCGTCACCGTGGCGCCGGCCACCGAGGCCTGCTTTTCGTCTACTACCCGACCCGTAATCCGAGAGGTTCCGCTTTGGGCCAACGACAATGCAGCGGACAGCGACAACACAACGCTAGCTGTAATCAGGCGTGTCGATCTCAGCATAGTAGTTTCTCCTCAAAGTTTGAGACTCAAGCGAACAAACCCGCGGCTCGTTCGCAAGAGTGAGCAATTGAAACTGAGTCTCTGAAAAATAGCGGCGAGAAAAATACCGGGATAGGGTTGGACTCGACCAGAGCGCCAAAGCAAAGCGTCCCAACCTCACTCCCTGCTGCCTGTGCCTATATAAATCGCGGCAAGTATATAACCGAAAAATCGTACGTCAAGCTCATTTTTCTGAGCTCCCAAGTGTTTAGTTTTCCATTAGCCGCGCTTATCGAAATAATAAGAATCTTTAGCTTTCATTATTCGAGAACTAATCTTATAATCGCCGCCCGAATAAATAAGCAGGTCATCAGGCGTCGAGCGGGTCCAACGCCTATTCTTTATCAAAGCAAAATAACCGGTTCGAACGGAGGCCTTTGAAGTACATCGGTCTAGTTCCGTTCTGATTTCGTCAGGTGACAGGAGTGTCCCACTAAACCGGGTGAAATGAGTCCGGTAACAGAGGCTTTAGCCAGTAACCATGCAACTTAACGTCACCTGGAGTCTGTGATCCTCCATCGGAGACACAGACTGAAGTCTGTGAAATGAGTAACGGTATCAGAGACCTTAGCCGTAACCAGTCAACACCAGCGTCACTGGAGTCTGTGATCATCCATCGGAGACACAGACTGAAGTCTGTGAAAATGAGTAACGGTATCAGAGACCTTAGCCGTAACCAGTCAACACCAGCGTCACTGGAGTCTGTGATCATCCATCGGAGACACAGACTGAAGTCTGTGCCACCAGGGTAGTGTTCATGGCGAGATTTCTTTGCAAGCACTTTGTTAGCGTGGCCATTTTTGCGGCGCTAACGTTTTCCACTCTTACCGGCCAAAGTCAGGGGGGCCGCAACGTAGCTTTGCCATTCGATCTCCGGATCACGAACGCGCGCATCGTGGATGGCAGCGGCAATCCCTGGTTCCGAGCAGATGTTGGTATCAGAGATGGGCGGATTCTGCGGATCGGCAAATTAGATCCCGCCGAAGCCCACCAGACGATCGACGCGCGCGGCCAGACACTCGCCCCGGGATTCATCGACGTTCACACTCACGTTGAATCAATCTACAGTTTGCCCGCCGCGGAAAACTTTGTTCGCATGGGCGTGACCACGCTGGTCACGGGAAACTGCGGCGGTTCCGTTACCGACGTGGCGCAGTTTCTCGGCCGCATCAAAGAGCAGCCATTAACAGTTAACCTCGCGACCTTAATTGCGCATGGTTCGGTCCGCAGGACGGCGATGGGTTTAGACGATCGCGCGCCGACCCCCGACGAAATGAAGAAAATGGAAGCGCTCGTCGAGCAGGGAATGAAAGACGGCGCCGTCGGACTGTCAACCGGACTGATCTACGTTCCCGGCACCTACGCTAAGACCGATGAGATCATTAATCTGGCTCGAGTTGCGGCGCGCTACAGAGGAATCTACGCCACCCACATGCGCAACGAAGGCAACGAGGTGGCGGGGGCGATTCGCGAGACTATTCAGATTGGCGAGCAGGCCGGACTGCCAGTCGAGATCTCTCACTTCAAGATCAGCAGCCGAAAGATGTGGGGTCAGACTCCGATGACCATCGGGTTGGTGCGCGAGGCGCGCGCCGGCGGCTTGATGGTAACTGTGGACCAATATGCTTACACGGCAAGCTCGACATCGCTCGACTCGCGGATGCCAAGCTGGCTGCGTGCCGGTGGCTTCGAGGCGGGAAAAAAGCGACTCGCCGATCAGGCGACTCGCGAACGTGTCAGTAAAGAAATGAAGGAAAATCTGAAGCGCAACGGGTTTAAGGACTACTCGTATGCGGTGGTTGCCAATTACCGGCCCGATCAATCCTTCAACGGCAAGTCGATTGCCGAGATTACGAAGCAGGTGCGCGGCAAGAAGGATGTCGCTAATCAAATCGAGCAGATTCTAACGATGTACGAAGCCGGCGGCGCGAGCATGGTTTATCACGGCATGAATGAAGACGACGTCCAGCGGATCATGCGCGAGCCGTTTACGATGATTGCCTCGGACAGCGGCGTCAGAGAAGAGGACGAGAGCGTTCCGCATCCGCGCGGCTATGGCAACAACGCGCGCGTGCTTGGCCGCTACGTGCGCGAGCTCGGGTTGATTTCGCTTGAGGATGCGGTGCGAAAGATGACTTCGTTGCCGGCTCAAACGTTTGGTTTTAGAGATCGCGGCATGGTGCGCGAGGGTTTTGCAGCCGACCTGGTAATCTTCGACGAAAAGACGATTGCCGACCGCGCGACCTACGAGGAGCCGCATCAATTTCCCTCCGGAATAAGCTACGTCATCGTCAATGGCGAAGTGGTTTTAGGCGACACAATGACGGACAGGCGTCCCGGGTTGGCGCTGCGCGGGCCCGGATACGTTGGCGCCGCCGGAAACTAAAAACTCATTTCTATTAATTCAACGGTTGACTAACGTTAACCGTTTGATTCGGCAGGAGGCCCCCAATGTTTCATTTAAAGTTAAATCAAAATCGAATTTCACCCGTAGTATTGAGTCTTGCGCTGGCGGCCGTCTTACTTCCCGCGATCGCGTCGGCGCAAACGGTTACCGGAACGCTGCAGGGTACGGTCAGTGACTCCAGAGGCGCGGTGATTACCGGCGTCGAGATTCAGGTGCGCAACGTCGAGACCGGACAGGAACGCAACTTGAAAACAAATAGCGATGGCTTCTATGTGGCATCGTTCCTCCCGCTCGGCCGGTATAACGTCAAGGCAACGGGCCAGGGTTTCACGACCGCCACTCAGGAAAACGTTGTGGTTACGCTTAACCAGACGCTGGTCATCGATTTTACGTTGAACCCGAGCGGAGTTACCGAAGCAGTCCTGATCACCTCTGAAGCAGCGCCAATCAATACTACCAATGCCGAAATCAAAGGATCGCTCAACACTCAGGAGATTCTTGATAAGCCGACCTTCAATCAAGGCAACTTTCTGACGCTCGCGGAAACCTTCACCGGCTTTCAGGAAAATCCGACTTCCGGGCAAAACAATCCTACTACGTCGTCGGGCTCCTCCATCAACTTCAACGGCACCGGCACGCGCGGCGCCACTTTTCAAATCAACGGTGTAAACAATGACGACTCGTCGGAAAACCAGAACCGGCAGGGAGCGTCGCTTTCGACCATCAAAGAGTTTCAAGTCATTACTAATAATTTCACTGCCGAATTTGGCCGAGGTTATGGCGCTGTGGTGCTGGTTCAAACCAAGGCTGGTACTAACGACCTCCACGGAGATATCTATTGGTATCACAATGACAGTGCGCTGAATGCCACCGCCAACGTTTTCACGCCGGGAGCACGAAAGCCGGTTAACCGCCGAAACCAGTATGGATTCACCTCCGGGTTCCCACTCGTGCGCAATAAGCTGTTTGGTTTTGTGAGCTTCGATCACGTGCAGAATAGCGGCGCCCTCGGCTACACCCGCGATGTATTTCTGGCCAGCGAACGTAATCCGGCCAACTGGTTTCTGCAAACTCCGTCAAACAACACTCCGGCCAACCGGGCCTTTATCCAATCGGTCATCGATCGGTTTCCAACCACATTGGTTCCGAACGATCCTCGCAGTCTGCGCACCTTCACCGGCCAGGTTGGTTTTGATCGTCCGCTCAAGGACTACTCGGGACGTTTTGACTGGAATCCTCGCGAGTCAGATCAGGTGAGCGGTCGCTGGCAATACACGCGCCAGGTTTTAGACAATGAAGACATCATTTTCGGCGAAGCTACGAAGCAGAATAACAAGCAGCAAAACATTGGTTTCACCTGGACGCACATCTTTTCCCCGACCACCGTGGGCGAGGCCCGGTATGGGCTCGGTCTTCGCACGACGTTGGTGGGCATTAAGGGTGGAAACGACACCCCGATTATTCGTTTCGCCGGAACTCCCGTGGCCGGCTCGATCATAGGTAATGCCGGGGCGTTTCCAATTAACCGCTGGCAAACTGACAATCAATTCGTCTATAACCTGTCGACGCTCATTGGGGGCAATCATCAATTCAAAGCGGGGACCGACATTCGCCGGCAGCAACTGGATGACGTGGCTGACAACTTCTCGCGAGGTTTTTGGAACTTCTCGGCCACTTGTAACGGAGTTACCTATCGAGATCCCAACACCATTAGCGCCACGAACCCGCTTGGCGTAACGTCGCCTTATTACGCGCTGCTTAATGGCTGCATCAACAGTTTCCAAAAGGGCTTCGGTCCATTCTTCCTTGAAAACCGAATCCGCGAGTCAAACTTCTACGGAGAGGACAACTGGAAGGTAAAACCGAACCTGACTCTGAACATCGGCGTGCGTTATGAGTATGTTTCGGCGCCGAGCGAAGCTGCCAATCGGATTAACTATGGTTTCAGCGACGACAAAGACAACATCGAACCTCGTCTCGGCTTTGCCTGGAGCCCGAACTTTGAAAGCGGTTTTTTTAGATCACTATTTGGTAATGTAGGCGATTCCTCGATCCGAGGCGGTTATGGCATCTACCATGGCCGGCTCTTCCAATCGGTTTTCTCACAGTCCGGAGCAACCGTGCGTTTCAATCCACCGAACGCTTTCTTTTACAACAATTCGGGCACTAGCACGGCGATCTTCAGTCCCGTGAACTTGACGGACCCAACCAATGGCTTCGTGTTTGTGCCGGGACCGCAAACCACGAGAACCGGGATAACTCAGATCGATCCCGGTCTGGAGGTGCCATACACACAGCAGTGGAATCTTTCCTTCGAGCGTGAGATGCCGTTCGCGTCGAAGATCCGAGTGAGCTACACGGGCAATCGCGGCATTGGCCTGCTGCGCTACGCCCTGAACAATTTGCCGGTCCATGATTCCAATGGTGTGCTGGTTGCCAATCATCCGAATAACGCCCCCACGGTCCTTTATACCGCCGCTAATCGTCCGGCTGGCGATCCCCGCGCATTTGACGTTCGTGGTCAAACGCTCCGCCCCGCCGCTAATATCTTGTGCGCGGGCACGGGCCTGGCTAATGTTCCGACTACAGCTCAGTGCCCGGTTGCGGTTCCCTTAGGAAACCTTGAATACAGCTTTCGTGTTCCGCGCACCAACGAGCGCCGTCCAAACGGGCAATTCACAACCAACCTTGCGGTTGCCAATGCCTCGTGGAGTTACTACAACGGCTTGCAAGTCGAATGGACAAAACGCTTGAGCCGGAACATCAATTTCTTCGCTTCCTATACCTTCAGCAAAGCCCTCGACACAACTTCTGAAGCCACTTTCGTGGGCGCCGGTGACACCAATCAAACGGGCAACAGTGCTCGCGACGCGCGCGGATACTCGCGTTTTCACACGCCGCACCGGTTCACGATGTATGGGACTTACCGCACTCCGTGGTTCAAGAATGATCGAGGCATACTCGGCCATGCGTTGGGCGGCTGGCAGCTTTCGAGCGTCGTGAAACTCGCAAAAGGCACTCCTTTCACGGTTGTGACCACCGGCGTTGACCTGAATCTCGACGGGTTCAGCGAATCGCGCCCGGTGCTGCTCGACCCGTCAGTGTTGGGCCGCGGCATTAATCATCCCTCAACGTCGGTGGCGGATCTGCCGCGGGCCTCTTTCCGCACCCTTACGACGTCAGATTTCAACACCGCCATTCTCGGACGCAACACCTTCTTTGCCGATGGAGTGAGGAATGTTGACTTTGGAATCGCCAAGAGCTTTGCCATGCCCTGGGAGAATCACAAGTTCAGCCTGCGCGCCGACTTGTTCAATGCATTCAATCATGTCCAGTATGCCTTCCCGACCACGGATATAACCAGTGCGAATTTTGGCCGCATACTTGGGACGAATACTTTGTACTCGCCGCGCACTATTCAGGTGTCATTGCGCTACCAGTACTAACAAAACGGGAAAGGGCGGAGACGGAAACTTCGCCCTTTTAGCTTTATATAGTTTTCGATCGCTGACCCAAGCTTCAGGACTCTTGGCGCGTAAATTAACAACCGTCTCATTGCTGATCATCAGCTTTGCTGCTGCTGCTTGGTCCGCGGATGCCCAGGTAAAATCTTCCTCAGTTGTTATTACCCCAAATGCTGATGAAGTGCGCGCACTCTGGGTCGTGCGCACCACCCTCACCTCTCCGGAAAAGATTCGCGCAATGGTGCGGTCAGCCAAGGAGAACGGCTTCAATACTCTGATTGTTCAGGTGCGTGGACGTGGCGATGCTTATTACCGTTCGCGCCGGGAACCTCGGGCGATGGAATTGAATGAGCAGCCCGCGGAATTCGACCCTCTGGCCCTGACTCTGCGTGAGGCAAAACAGCACGGCCTGAAAGTGCATGCGTGGATAAACACCAGCCTGCTGGCAAATCTTGATGCGCTGCCGACAGATCCGAAACACATCTACCATCGAAGGCCTGACTGGCTGGCAGTCCCCCGCCCCATTGCCGCCGAACTCTATCGAATGTCCCCGCGAGATCCGGTTTATCGAGCGCGCATCGTCGAATGGTCTAAAGCTAACCGCGCCGAATTGGAAGGCATTTACACCAGCCCGGCCAACCCCCGGGTGCGCGATCACATTTTCAAAATCTGGATGGACATTCTGAAAGACTACGAAGTCGATGGTCTGCATTTCGATTATGTCAGACTCGCCAGTCCCGACTTTGATTACAGCCGGACTTCCTTGAAAGAGTTTCGCGAGTGGCTGGCGCCAAAATTGTCGCCGAATGAGCGTCGGGTACTCAAGCAATCGACAAAACGGGGCCTGCTCGCGGCGACGGAGATGCATCCGGACAAGTTCGCCGACTTTCAACGCGAGCAGATCACCAAGCTGGTTGAGCGAATCTACCGGGGAGTGAAAAAGAAGAAGCCCGAGTTGACAGTGTCGGCGGCGGTCTTTGCCAACTCTGAGAACGCTTACACCCGCCGGTTTCAGGACTGGCGGCACTGGCTGTCGATCGGAATACTCGACGTGGCGTGTCCGATGGCTTACTCCACCGACACGGCCGTCTTTCAAAAGCAGATCGAAATCGCCGCCGCGAGCGCTCATGCGGCCGGGCGTCGGGTATGGGCGGGAATTGGCGCCTATCGGATTCCAGCCGATTCGACTATCGAAAAGATCAACGTTGCTCGCGGACTTAAGTCGGACGGCATTATTTTGTTTTCCTACGACTTTGCGGCGCAACCAAGTGAGCTGAATCCGGCGGGGGATTATCTGGAAAGAGTTCGCCGCGGCGCGTTTGATCCGAATTAAACAATGAACCTTGCAAGCGGCCGACAGCGGTGGCGTAAAGGACTGTTTTTAGGTCTTGTTAAGCTAAAAGCAAGGGTGTATAAGTGGCAATGTTTCCTGCGGCTACCGGAATTGTTATCCATAAAACATCCCGGCTTGGAGATCTCGGCCCGAGGGTCCGATTCGGATATCGGCCATGCGCTTGCTGTGGTTAACACGCAGCGCCCACACCTCTGATTATGAAAGGGAACTGCAAATGAAAAGTCATTTCTTTATCACCATGCGGCTTGTTTTGACGGCGCTGGTTGTGTGTTTCGGATTCGGCACCGTGGTCGTGGCTCAGGAAGAGACTGCGGCAACTATCGTGGGTCAGGTGACCGACTCGACGGGGGGCATCATTCAACAGGCAACCGTCGTCGTTACCAACAAAGACACGAATGCTGAAAGGCGGGTGCTGTCCAACGACGATGGCAATTACGTAGTCACTCCATTGACGCCCGGAACCTACACCCTGACCATCGAGCAGGCGAACTTTAAGCGTTATGTGCAAACCGATTTGGTGCTCAATGCCAAGGATCGCCGGCAAATCAATGTCGTCATGGAGGCGGGGAACGTATCTGAGCTGGTGACGGTCACGAGCGAGCAGACCGTGGTGCAGGATAGTCCCACCGGGCAGACCCTGATCTCCGGGACACAAGTGCTGGAAATACCGCTTCAGAATCGCGACTTCACGAAACTGCTTGAACTCGCGCCCGGCGTTAGTTCCAGTCTCGACGACGAAACTGGATTCGGCCTTGCCAACCGGTTTGACGTCTCGATCAATGGGATGCGCCGCAACGGCGTGAACGTCTTTGTTGACGGAGTGTCAAACACTGACGTGGGTTCCAACATCACGTTGCTTTCGACGCCAACCATCGACTCAATACAAGAGTTCAAGGTGCTGACTTCGAACTACACGGCTGAGGTTGGTCGGTCGGGCGGCGGCACGGTCACCCTGGTTACGAAAGGTGGTGGTAACGACTTTCACGGTTCCATTTATGACTTTGCGCGCAACGATCGCTTTAACGCGAATACGTTCTTCAACAACCGTCTGGGAAATCGGCCTGATGGAACGCCTAATGCTCGAACGCCGCGCCTTAGGTATCACAATTTCGGCGGCACCTTCAGCGGCCCTGTCATTCTCCCAATCTTTGGTGAAGGCGGCGATGGTTACTGGAGCGGCCGCGACAAGACCTTCTTCTTCTTCTCGCACGAGCAGCGCCGCATCACGCGCGGCATTACGGCGGCGACGGCTACGGTGCCAAGCCTTGCCGAGCGCAACGGCGACTTTGCGTCGTTCCTTGGCCTGCCACTCTTCCGCACGAACGCGGGCACCGGCAGTTGCACAACGCCCGGGACCGGTACCTGCTCGACAACACCACTTCTGGTCACAGATACAAATGGATCGTCAACGCAAGCTCGCGCTGGGATGGTCTTTCGACCTTCGGACGGACGCGCCTACGCCGGCAACCTCGTTCCGACGGGCGATTTTGAGCCCAGGTCTCTTTCGATCCTGAATGCTTACCCGCTGCCGAACAGTGGAACGAGCACTTTCACTCATACTCCAATCAATGCGCTTAAGACGCGCCAGGAGACGATCCGCATCGATCATAACCTCAATTCGAATCAGCGCTTGTTTGGCCGATACACCCATGATCTGAATGAAACGCAGGAACCCTCCGGCCTGTTTACGACCAATGCGATCCCTAACTTTGGGACTACCGACACTCGCATCCCTGGCCAGACCCTGGCGATCTCATTGACGAGCATTTTGTCACCCGTATTGGTCAATGAGGTTACGTACAATTTCTCGTCTAACCTCATTGGGTCGGCCGTGATTGGTCGCAGCCGCGATGCTGACTTCTCCGGTCTCGACGCCATCCCGGAGGTGTTTCCCGAGAACAACGCCGGGGTCATCCCGCGCATCAGCTTTACCAGCGCCCACGCAAATCTTAATTCACTTCAGGGGTTCAACATCGAGTACAAGAATCAGGTCATTCGCGACGTGATCACCTGGACAAATGGGAACCATACGTGGAAGTTCGGAGGCGAAGCTTCGTGGGAGCTCAAGAACGAGAATGCGAACAACATCACGCAAGGTAATTTCTTGTTTTCGGGAGTTCGGACGCGAGGGACTTCTGGAAGCATCTCGCTAACTCAGACCGGCTTGGCGTTTGCTGATTTCCTTCTCGGCCGCGCCGAAAGTTACAGCGAGGATCAGTTTGACGTTACAGTGAACCTGCGGTTTGGCAGGCGCGAGTTTTTTGCGCAGGATACCTGGAGGTTCAGACCTAATCTGACTTTGGACTTCGGAGTCCGTTACCAGTATTTCGTGCCCGTCACGGACCAGAACAATGTGCTTACTTCTTTCGACCCTTCGCTCTATAACCGAGCCAATGCTCCGACCTGCGCCAACGCCGCCTGCACTTCTCTACTCCGCGGCACCGGCAATGAGCTGAATGGTATCGCGGTCGCCGGAAGCACATCGCGTTTTGGGGATTCCATCTATCCGTCAGATAAGAATAACTTCAGCCCTCGAGTCGGCTTTTCCTGGGATCCTTTTAAAGAAGGAAAGACCGTGATTCGGGGCGGCTACGGCTTGTATTACGACCAGCCGCTGGTCGGGATTTTTGAACAAAACGCTTTCGTTAATCCGCCATTCAACAATTCCGCAGTTTTCAGTGGCGCGGGTGTATCGTTCTCAAATCCGAGTGGCGGCGCTTTGGGCAATCTGCCCGTTCGTGCGCTGATTGGCTCTGCCGCAGATTTCACCACGCCGATCATCCAACAATGGTCGTTCGGCGTGCAGCATGAGGTCTTCCGCAATGCGGTGGCCGAGCTCTCCTACGTGGGAACCAAGGGCGACCATCTGATCCGGCCGCTCGACCTGAATTTCCCACAGCCGGCGGCGGTGGCGGCGGTGGGGCTTGCCAATGCAAACACCGTCAGGCCCTTTCTGGGTTACGCCAGGATCACCTGGCGCGAGACCAGCGGCAAGTCCCGCTATCACGGCATGCTCTCGTCGTTTAATTACCGCTTTGGAAACGGTCTTTCGATCACAGCGAGCTACACCTTCAGTAAGAATTTGACTGACGCTACAAACGATCGCGACGCGGTCGACTTTCCACAGAATCCACTTAATTATCGTCCGGAATACGCCGAGGCCCGTACGTCGCGGCCCCACATTTTCACCTCTTCCTACGTCTACGAGATTCCCTTCTTTTCGAAGGACTCGAACCCGTGGAAGCGAGCGCTGCTTGGTGGCTGGCAGTTTGCGGGCATCACCGACATCTCTTCGGGTCAGCCAGTGGCAAGGATCGGTCTAGCCGCCGCACAGCCGCAGACGGGCTTAACCGGCTTTTACCCGAACGTTATTTCTGATCCTAACGCCGGTTTAGCAGGGACTATCGATCCCGCAACAGGACTGCCTTTAGTTTTCGACCCGAGGGCCTTTGCCGTCCCCGCGAATGGTACATATGGCAGTGCGCCCCGAGCTTTTGCGCGTTTGTTCGGTCGTAATCAAACTAACCTGACCCTCACGAAAAACCTCTACTTTAATCAGGAGCGCAACGTGAGGCTGCAATTGCGCGCCGAGGCGTTCAATGTCTTCAACCACACGCAGTTCACCGGTGTAGGAGTCGTCTTTGCCACCACCGGCACTGCGTTTGGCAGACCCACGGGAGCCCGTTTGCCGCGCGAGTTCCAGTTCGGCGCAAAACTCTCTTTCTAGAAAGGCGCATATTTTTAGTGCATATGGGGCCCGCGAAACCTAATGGCTTCGCGGGCTCTCCGTATGCTTAGGCGCAAGTAACACGATGCAGCAATGCTACAATCACCTCGATTGGCCGTCCGTGCATCGTCGAGCATAACCGCCCTGGAATCTCATGGACCTAAAGAGAACTCTCTTGCGCAACACTCACGCAGTTTTGCCTGACCGAACGATCGACGGCGCCAGCCTCCTCATCCGGAATGGTCTAATCGAACAAATTTTTGCCGCACCCACAGAGAGCGAGGTTCCGCAAGCTGACTCGATCGTCGACCTCAGCGGCCTCACGCTCTTTCCGGGCTTTATTGATCTGCACATACATGGCGCGGTTGGCGTCGACACGATGGATGCAAGTGTTGACGACCTTAGCCGATTGTCGGAGTTTCTGGCCTCACAGGGTGTTACCGCCTGGCTGCCCACGTTTGTGCCGGCCCCCCAATCGCAATACGAAAGCGCGATCACAGCGGTCGAGCGGTTAATGAATGAGCAATGTGATGGAGGTAAATATCGTTCAGGCGCGCGAGTGATTGGCGTTCACTATGAAGGGCCATTTGTGAATACTTCGCAGTGTGGCGCCCTTCACACGGAACATTTCAAGTCTTTTTCCAGCCCCTCGGATCTGGATGCTCTTAAGACTCCTGGTAGCGGGAAATCAGCGCGAATGATCACCGTGGCCCCGGAGGTCGACGGCGGCATCGCCCTCGTTACCGAGTTGAATCGCCGTGGCTGGATTATCTCCATCGGTCACACGCGTGCCAACCTCGAAACCCTCGACCAGGCGTTTGCTGCCGGCGCGCGGCACATGACCCACTTTATGAATGCTATGCCATCCCTGCATCACCGATTGCCGGGGCCGGTAGGTTGGGGACTTTCCCGCGACGATGTCACTTGCGACATCATTGCCGACGGAATTCACCTCGATCGCTTTGTGCTTGAGTTGTTAATGAAAATCAAAGGCGGCGATCGGCTAGCCTTGATTAGTGATGCCATTGCCGCTGCGGGCAAGGGTGACGGTGATTACTCGATCTGGGGCGAGATCATAACCGTGAAAGATTCACGCACGAGCAATTCGCGCGGGAGCATCGCTGGCTCGGTTATCACGATGCTGGATGCTGTGAGAATGATGATCTCGATTGGTGTTTCAGACGTTGAGGTAGCGCGAATGGCATCGACAAACCCAGTTCGATTGCTCGGCTTGGATCAGGAATGCGGAACGATTGCCGCAGGAAAACGCGCGGATCTTGTAGCACTCGATAAAGCGAGAAATGTCAGACTGTCAATGGTCGGTGGCCTGATCACATTTGAAGCGTAGAGACACGTCCGACAAACTTCAGTTTGTCGTTTTCTGGCGATGCTTAGTCTTGGCGACGAGTCTTGAGCGACGAAGTCTTGAGCGACGAAGTCTTGAGCGACAAACTGAAGTTTGTCGGACATAGGGATCTTTAAGGCAGCTTTCTCCTGAATCGTTCACTTTCACGAGTCCTTTTCTGTTCGTGAAGTTCTCGAGCCCGTTCCAGTTCCTGACGGCCTTCCTCCTTCAACCCCGCCTGCTGCAAAGCGCGGCCAAGTTGATAGTGTCCGTCAGCGATCCGATCGTTCAACTGCACGGCGGCCCGCAATTCCTCAATGGCGCGAGAGAGACTATCAGTCAGCATTAATGCCCGGCCCAGCGCGAACCTGGTATCAAACTCGCTCGCGTATGCGATCGCCGCCTGTTCCAGAAAAGGCAGCGCGCGTTTTGCCTCGCCCCTGGTCAAATAAAGGTCGCCGAGAGTAAAGGCCGCGCGCGCCTCGTTGGGTTCCCGGCGCAGAACTTCAGTCAACTCGCGCTCAGCTTCGTCATAGAAAGAGAGTTTCCAATACAGGTACCCAAGTCCATATCGGGTTAGCGTCGATTCAGGGTCAAGCTCGACGGCTTTACGATACGCGGCAACCGCTTCCGGCGTGCGAGCTGCGCCATCGAGAGCATCACCGTATTGTGACCACAGTTGGCTGGTGGCATTGGGAAGCTCCAGCCGGCGGTGCAAGACTATCGCAGCTTCCGAGTAGCGCTCCTGGCGCATAAAACTCTGAGCAGCCATTTCGAGGAGACCGGCGTCCCGGGGCGCCCGCGCCAGCAGTTGCGCAATCTCGCGAGACGCTTCACGAAATTGTTCAGTGCCAATTAGCGCGACAGCCAATGTGCGTCTTGCCCCATCGTTCGCCGGCTCAATGGCGATCGCGCGGCGCAGTGGCGAAACGGCCTCAACAAAGTCTCCGATCCTCACTAGCGTCAGACCGAGGTTCAAATGGGCACCGGCAAGTCTTGGATCGATGGCGATCGCGCGGCGCCAGGTCTCGATTGCCTCGCTGGTTCGCTGCTGCCGATTTAACACGACGCCCAGATTTGTCCAGGCGCGAGCATCGTTCGCGGCGAGAGCGAGCGCAGCTCGCCAGGACTTTTCGGCTTCTGTCCAGTTCCCTTCCCGCTCAGACTGTTGCGCCGCCTCATAAAACGCGCGCACCTGTTGAAGCTTCTGAGTTTCATCGCTGAGAGTCTGAGCCTGAATCCCAGATGCAACAATAAGCCCGAGCAGAAAAGTTGTAACGAACCTGTTCAACTAATTAAAGCCTCGACGAGACTCAACTCATCCCAGACGGATGTTCAACTCTCCGTCCTCAATGCCCAATGAGAAATGTCAAGTGAGATATGGAAAATGAGATCGAATTTACTGATGTGACACTGCAAAGAACAATACCAGCCGCGGCCTCCCGCCGACATTAAGCGCGGCGGGCCCCAGGTACAGCCGCGGAGCGACTTCGCGTACTTCGTCCACGATCTGACGAATGAGTGGCGGGTTGCGGCGGCTGGCATAATCAAGCACGAACGTTGGCTGGCCATCTAAGAACGAGGCATCGAAACGGGTGCCGAAGGGAAACCAGCGTCTCTTTCCCAGCAGGTTGATTCGGTTAATACCTTCGCCGTGGTCATTATCGCTTTTGAAAGACTTCCCTTCCCAGGGAAACAACGAAGAGGTTCCGAACGTGCGCAGCAACCAGGCCAGCGGGCCTCGCTGTGGTGTGCGCCAAGCCAACATCGCTCCCTTTGAATCTCCGTCTAGATCGGAAAGGGACGATGGTCTGTTTGCCTTGAAATACAACGCTTTAAGTTCGGCGAAGGTCATTCGCCGGAGATCATCGAGAGTCAGGGACTGGGTTCGTTCGATCACATATGCGGGGGCGTTCATGGTTTTGGGCTCCTGTTACTGCAATTGAACCGGGACATTTTTCCCATTTATCATTTGACATTTGTTATTTGGCATTTGCGATGAGTTTGCGTTCGCTGAGTAGTCCGTAGCTGCCGATAATAAAGAGCAGAAGACCAATGACGACATGCAAAATATCATCAACTGGCGTCCAGAGAAAATACCGTTCAGGCGGTAGATCTAGATAGCTGGCCAGCGCCTGATAGAGATCAATTAAGCCGAATGCGAGATTGAATAAACTTGCTGACCACTCACTCCTGGAGCGCCAAATGATCAGACCAATAAACCCGAAAAAAATATGAAATACATTATAGGCCGTTGCTCCGCTGGTAAGGCTCAGTTCAGGAGGCACTAAAAATCCTGCCACTCCGACCAGGATTAACAAAGGAGCGAAAATCGCCAGAACGACCCGGTTAAGACTGTTTTTAGTCATGAATAAAACCCGCCCCTGGCATACGATTCATCGAGTAGCTCGACCGGGTGACAGACCCGCAGACTCAATCCGTCAAGTTTGGCACCGGCGCCGATCTGCATTTGGCAGCCCGCATTGCCGGTTGTCAGAGTCGCAGCCCCTGAAGCCCTAATTTTCGCGAGCTTTTCCTTCAATACACCTCGAGACATGTTTGGCTCAAGCAAGTTGTAGACGCCGGCAGCCCCGCAACATCTCTCCGCGCCTTCAAGTGGAACAAACCTGAGATGTGGAATCGCCTGTAAGAGCTTCAGAGGAGCAGCGCCGGCCTGTTGTGCGTTTATCAAATGGCAAGACGCATCGTAGGTAACGGTTCCGGCATCAAGCTCGGCTCCTTGTTTGATTTCGACTCCCTCGAGTTGCTGACTAACATCGCGAATTCGGGCACTGAATTTACGCGCGCGCTCGCGAAATGGTTCATCGCCGGCAAGCAAATGATCGTAGCCGGCGAGCATTGCTCCGCATCCGCCCGCATTGGTGATGATGGGAGCTCCGGCAAATTCGCTAAATGCTTCGATGTTCCTTCGGGCAAGGACTCGCGCGCCCTCGAGATCTCCGGCATGAGCGTGTAAGGCGCCGCAACATACCTGGTTCTGAGGTGTGTTGATCCGAAAGCCGTTGGCCTCGAGGACTCGAGCAGTGGCCCGATTCACGCGCGCAAACAAGCCCTCACCAACACAGCCCAGAAAGAGCGATACAGCCGTGTCCGACAAACTTAAGTTTGTCGTAACTACGCCAGATTGCTCCGGGCCTGATAACGACCGGCTGTCCGACAAACTTTAGTTTGTCGCAGCTGCGCCAGATTCCTCCTGGCCCGGTAACGACCGACTGTCCTTCAAACTTAAGTTTGTCGCAACTGCGCCAGTTTCCTCCGGGCCTGATAACGACGGACTGTCCGACAAACTTAAGTTTGTCGGAGCTGCGCCAGTTTCCTCCAGGCGTGACAACGACGGACTGTCCGACAAACTGAAGTTTGTCGTAACTACGCCAGTTTCCTCCAAACGTGATAATGAACGAGGCGACGACAAACTGAAGTTTGTCGGACTCCGTGAGCTTCCCAGCAACGCCATCGCGAATTCTAAGCGTCGTGAGACGAGTCCGGCCATTCGCGATTTCAAAAACAGTCGTGTGATTCTGCTGTCTCGCATGAATCGCGCAACGGCAAAAGCAAATCGCAGGCGGGCGGGATGCAGCCACACGTGTGCAAGGGCCAGGCGCAACAGCTTGAACGTGAGAGTCCGTTTGATCTCCGGAGCGAACAGTTCTGCCCGGCTTGCCTCCAACAAGTGTCCGTATTCAACTCCCGCCGGGCAGACAGGCTCGCAAGCACGGCAACCGAGACATCGATCGATGTGGAGTTTAAACGCTCGCGAGTCGGCGGCGAGTTTGCCTTCCTCGACCGCGCGCATCAGGTAAATGCGGCCGCGCGGACTGTCATTCTCGTCGCCGGTCAGCGTGTACGTCGGACAAGCTTCGAGGCATAGGCCACAATGCACACACGCCAGCAGCTTCTGTTCCTGAACCGCAAGCTTGGATGTTAGTTCGGACAAGGGTATTGGCTAGGCGGCCGGGGCTATTCGATCGGAGTTTTGCACCGTAACAGTTGGATTGGGGTTTGGCTGTGGAACCGGAAACTGTTGCTCTGCCAGTAGCTGTAAATGTTCTTCCATGCCCCACTTGGCCTTATACAGGCAATCTTCAGTTGAATGCCCAACCCCGGTAAATCCTTCAAGCTCGGGCGAATAGAATCCGAAAAAATTAGGATCTGCTGTTGCTTCTATGACCAGTGAGTATTTTAGATCGATCATCTCAATCCCTCTTATCCCAGCCGCCTTAAGTATAGCGCGACATGTACCTGTTGGAACTTCCTTAGAGCCATGATAGTCAACTCGCATTAACTTGTCATGGCCCGACTTTGCATAGTAGCGGATCGAACTCTTCTCTTTGTACAGAGAAAATCCGTTGCGCTCAAGCAGGCGAACCAACTCACTGAATCTCATCGCGTACCTCGTGCGGCCTGGGTACAAAATAGTGGGGTGGCTTTAGCAAGGCGCTTAACCTAAGATCGCGACTAACAATACATTTCGAACCTCAAACCGGGAACTCGTGCGGGCTCATAAGCCTTCTGGACGCTGAGTTCAGTTCCTTTGTGGTTTTCTTGATCCACATTCCAACATTTTGCCCGGTGGTAAATCTTCAGTGACTCGATATACAACAAAGAAACTTCCAGCGCATTACCGTCAGAATCTCCAGCAGCCAAACCAGAGCCCTCGCAATCGAAACTGAATTTGGATTTTGCTTTGCCTGGTATTGGCTCCATCGATTAACTCCTGGCGTTACTAATCGCGAATGGGTAAATTTTCACGTCCTTATCTTCCAGCAGCGCGATTCTTATCGACGTTTTGATTTTGTTGGAATGGGTTCAGTTTGATATTGGAAAACGTCGTCCTCGCCAGCGCCATATGACTCTGAGATTCCCAGCGGTGTAGTTACCTTCATTAAGATAAGCTGCGCGGGCTGATCAACACCAGCACGCAATTCGACAGGAACCTTGCCAAAATTTGCCATCTCTAGCGTTATGTTACCTTCAAATCCTGGGTCAATCTTGGGAGCAGTAATATGTATCGTGACACCGACTCTGGCAAAACTGCTTCGGCCCTCGACGAAACCGACCAAGTCATAGGGAATGGTAACGCGCACTAATGTTTGGGCCAGGACAAACCCGCCAGGGTTCAGACGATACTCTTCGCGCTCTTCAGTTTTCCATAGGTCCAGAGAATTCCATAAGGAAGGGACGACATTAATTGCTGCCAGAAACTTTGGAGGCTCTCTGAAGGTCGTAAACTTCTTCCCCAGCAACAGATCTATGGATACCTGGGCAACACGATCCTGTGTAATTGGTGGGTCAAACCGGAGCTTGTCGCTTTCAATGTACCTGAGAATGTCGCGTTTGGAGAGGACCAAAGGGCTTCACCTTAGCAATACTGCCTCGAAAGACCGAGGAACTGAACGCATGCCCCGGTAGCCTGGCTTCGAAGGAATCACCGTTGATGTCGGTCACAAGGGTTCTGATGAGAGTGTGACCCTCTGTCACCGGTTCCTTTAAGGCAGATATCGGAACAAATCCGAGCCAATCAAAACTGTCAATTCGAACTCGCACCATTCTTTCGTTTGAGAATGGACCTGGTTTTACCTCGCAAGGAAGAAGGAGTTGTTTGCCAATCCTGAATTGCATTTTGAAATGACTCCTGAGACGTAGCCATTCTAACGAATACTCGGCCCAGGGTCTACCTCAATTTTGTAATCTGTAGAAGGAACTGATCTAATACCCAACCGCCGTACCATCACTCCGCCTCGGGTCGGTCGCACCCAAGCGCACGCCGGTTTTCTGCTCGATCATGATCCCTTGAGCGTCGCCAAGATAGCGCGGCCTCGTCACCAGCTTATGCCGCCGGTTGATCAAGGCCTTCTGCGTGTCGCCCGATAATCCATAAGGCTCCCAGACGATTTCATCCGGCAGCCACTGGTGATGTATGCGCGGCGCGTCGATCGCCTGTTGAATATTCATTCCGTAGTCGATCACATTCACGATCACTTGCAGTACGGTATTGATGATCGTTGGACCCCCTGGAGTGCCGGCGGTAAACCACAAACTACCATCCTTGCGCAGCACGAAGGTAGGGGTCATGGCCGATAAAGGACGTTTGCGCGGCGCCACCGCGTTGCGCTCCCCCTGGATCAACCCGTAGAGATTTGGAGTACCGGGCTTGGCGGCGAAATCATCCATTTCATTGTTTAAGACAATGCCTGTTCCTTTCGCCACGACTCCCGAGCCGAACCAGTCGTTCAAGGTGTAGGTGTTTGCGACGGCGTTTCCGTGAGCATCGACTACCGTGAAGTGAGTGGTATCCTCAGATTCATAACCTGCAGGCTGGCCGGCACGCACGTCCTCACTCGAAGAGGCGCGATCCAGACGAATCGTCTTGCGCAGGTTATCGGCGTAACCCTTGTCGATCAGTCCAGCTACCGGCACCTTGACGAAGTCGGTGTCGCCCATGTATTCGGCGCGATCCGCAAAAGCCCTGCGCATTGCCTCGACTGTCAGATGGTGCCGATCAGATGACGCCCAATCGTACTTAGCAAGGTCAAATCCTTCCAGAATATTCAACATTTCCAAAAGCACTGCGCCGCCGGATGAAGGCGGAGGCATCGAAATCACTTCGTGGCCGCGATAAGTTCCCCGCAACGGCTCACGTTCTTTGGCCACATACGCGCGCATGTCTTCCAACGTAATCAAGCCATTGTGCCGCTTCATATCTTCCACGATCAGCCTTGCAGTCTGGCCCTGGTAAAACTCTTTTGGCCCAAATCGCTGCAACCGCGCAAAAGTCGCCGCCAACTCGGGCTGCCGAAAGTTTTCACCTTCGTTGTAGAAATTACCATTTCGCAGGAAGATCCGCCGCGTCTCGGGATACTTCGCAAGGTATTCGTTGTTGTGAAGCGAGCGCGCCAGCAAATAACCCATGGGAAAACCCTGAGCGGCCAAACGGCGCGCAGGCTCCACGAGTTCCGCCCAGCTCAACTTGCCGGAGCCGTATTTCTTTAGCGCCAACTCCATCCCGGCGACAGTTCCGGGAACTCCTGACGCGCGATAGCCAACGGTTGAAGATCCTTCTCCCTTAATCAAGTTACCGTCTTTGTCGAGGTAAATATTTCGGTGGGCCGCCGCGGGAGCCATCTCGCGGTAATCGATCGCGGTCGTCTTGCCATCGCGCAATCGAATCATCATGAAACCGCCGCCGCCAAGATTGCCCGCCGCCGGATAAGTAACGGCCAGCGCCAGAGCCACAGCAATCGCTGCATCAACGGCATTTCCACCGCGTTTCATAACGTCAACGCCGACCTGCGACGCAATCTGGCTGGTGGATGCAACTATGCCACGCTTCGCTCGGACAGGTTCACGCGACGCGGCTACCGCAGTGAATTGCGGTGTCTGCTTGAAGAAGTGCGAGACCGGAGCGGTAATAAATGCGGCGATCAGACCCGCGGTTACCAGTGAACTCAATAGACGATTCAAAATCTTGTTTTTCATAGAGTAATCATGCATCCATTTTCAATTTGTATGGGCAGACCTCCGTGTCTGCCGGCGGCGCGCCAAACAGCCTGACCGATGGGCTCACAGGACGACATTCAAAGTGTGCGACGCACACGGAGTTGCGCCCCTACCATCGACCAGGCGAGAACAGCCCTGACGGATCGAGTTGTTCTTTGACTCGTTTCATCAAAGTTCCTGAAGATCCGAGGCCTCCCCAGGAATCTATTCCATTTTTGATCTCGTTGGGAGCATTCTCGAGCACTAGCGACCCGTCCTGGGATTCAGCTAAAGACCGCAAACCTTGGATCATCTTAAGGCTTTCCCGAGGCTCGCGTGGCCCCTCGATAACTCGAATTCGTCCATCGGCTACGCCTGCCTGCCAGGTCAATGAGGAGCCATCGTACTCGCGCTCCACCATGTCGACAAATCTAAACACTTCGGTGGGCTTGACTGTAGCGCGCCAACAGAGTTCGTGACGCGATTTCAGCGGAACTGCCGCCAATCTGCGCCAGAGTTCCTCATCCTCGGGCAATGTGTCGATATCTGTAATCCCTGCCTCCTTGCGAAGCAACGCGACGGCCTGTTCGACCTGATAACCAACGGTCTTGTCGGTACCGGCAAACCTGGTTAGCAGTAGAACGCTCCCACGGGAGATCTCAACCTCGATGTGATTCGCCAGGGACTCAGAGATCAACTCCACCGCGACCGGAAACAAGCGGCGATTGAGAATCGCCTGCGCCGCTTTGGGCAAGATGTTTTTTGGCCCGACGGCCAGCACCGTCGTTTGTCTTGTGGGTCGCGGCCGCAGCTTAAAAGTCAATTCCGAGATTAAACCAAGCGTGCCATAGCTGCCGGTGAAGAGCTTGCATAGATCGTACCCGGCGACATTTTTGACTACGCGGCCACCGGCGTTAACGACGCTGCCATCGGCGAGAATGACTTTCATTCCTATCACAAAATTCCGCGGCGCGCCGTAACCTTGAAACTGTGGCCCACCGAGACCAGTCGCCACGACTCCACCAATTGTCGCGCGTCCATCATCGGGCGGGTCGAGCGGCAGCCATTGACCGCCTTCTGCCAATTCCCGATTAAACGCAGTCAGCGTGACGCCCGCTTGAACTCGGGCAATTAAATCAGCAGGTTCGTGCTCGAGAATTTTATTTAAGCGAGTTGTGCTAATCACTAGGTTCAGTCGCGCCAGCGGATTCCCAATCTCGAGCCACGTTGCGGCGCCCGCCGGCAGTACCGCCCAGCCCTCACGGAACGCGAGTTTCATTATCTCGCACACTTCTCCAACGTTAGCCGGTGTGATCAAAAGCGAATTCGAGAGAGCCGGCCGAATGTATTGCTCGCCTACGATAGCCGATAGTTGTTTGGCTGCCTTGTCCGGATCGAAATGAACCTTTTGAGAACTAATATCTCTCCTGACAGCCGTTGAAGGTGGGGACGCTCTCTCTCTGTCCGCCAAATCCAGGTCCGACAAGCTCGGGCTTGGCAAACTTCGACCGCCGTCTGGCTTTCCGGCATTTGATTGAGAGGGGTCAGCCGATACGGTCGCTGCCGATCGGGTTTCCGCAACGACGCGTGCCTCACCACAACCTCGTATTACGGGAATAATCTTTCCCGGATTGCAGAGACCAGTTGGATCAAACGCCGCCCGCACGCGCAACATCGCTGCCATGTCGTTCTCAGAAAAAATCAAAGGGAGAAAATCGCGCTTGTCGAGCCCGACACCATGTTCGCCCGTAATGCTTCCTCCCGCACGAACACAGGTTTCCATCAGCTCACGTCCAGCTTCTTTAACCCTCCGCACATCATCGGGCGAGCGCGAATCGAAACAGATGAGCGGATGAAGATTGCCGTCGCCGGCGTGAAAGACGTTTGCCAGTCGCAGTTG